>TARA_R110000744_G_scaffold125730_11_pt1 | contig 95295 bp, 99 predicted proteins | sample TARA_R110000744 | Tara Oceans TARA_R110000744 (sample SAMEA4398083) | marine metagenome | biome: Polar Biome; feature: [DCM] deep chlorophyll maximum layer (ENVO:01000326); material: water (ENVO:00002006), including particulate matter (ENVO:01000060) such as... | depth 36 m | reverse complement strand
ACCGCACAGTCCACTCCGGTTTCGAGACGGGGGCCGCAAGGCGTCAGAGTAAATCTCCACGTGCGGGACGTTTCGAATGTCTCACTTAACTATTGCGCTAACCGGCATTCGCCGCGTCCCGCACCCTCCTGATAAGGGAGGCCCCACCCAAACCTCCAGCGGCGAGCCGCGTGGAGATTTTGCCGCACCGGCATCGCTTGTTACTGACTGACCGGTCAGTTATATACACTACATGACCCGCGCACCCGCCCATCGCCGCCGCCCCGAAGCCCGTCCCGAGGAGATCCTCGAAGCGGCGCTCGCCGTATTTGGCGAACAGGGCTTTGCCGCGGCGCGGGTCGAGGATATCGCCCGGCGCGCCGGCCTCTCCAAGGGCACGCTCTATCTGTATTTCCCGTCCAAGGAAGCGATGCTCAATGCGCTGATCGAGCAATCGGCCGGGGCGCTGGCGCGCGTCGTCGAGCAGCATGTCGCCACCAGCGCGGCCGCCGATCCGGAAGCGGCGCTGCGCGGCCTGTTGCGCATCCTGTTCACGGCAGTCTCCTCGCCGAAAGTCTCCGCCGCCCCGCGCCTGGTCCTGACCGAAGCGCACCGCTTTCCCGAACTCGCCGCCTTCTATCGCAGCCACGTGCTCGACATTGTGCGGCGTGCCATGCGCGCCCTGCTGGATGCCGCGGTGGCGAAGGGCGTGTTTCGCCCGGTCGATGCCGATGCCTTCATGCGTGTTATCGCCGGGCCGGGCATCGCGCATATGGCCCTGACCAATATCTTCGACCTGCATCCCGACAAGCTGACCGATCCGGCCGAGCTGGCCGATGCGATCGCCGACATTCTGCTTAACGGCCTCAAGCCACGTCTGGAGAGTGAGCCCTCATGACCCGTTTCATCGCCCCCGTTCTGGTTCTCGCCCTGCTCGGCGCCTGTTCGCCGCCGGTCGAGAGTGGACTGCATGGCTATGCCGAGGGCGATTTCGTCAGTCTGGCACCGGACCTGACCGGACGCATCATCGAGACCACCCTGCGCGAGGGCGATCCGGTCAGCGCCGGCGACCCGGCATTCCGCCTTGATGACACCGATGCCCGCGCCGCGCTGGCCGCCGCGCAGGCCCAGCTCGCCGTCGCCACCGCCCAGTTTGACGATGCCGCCGCTGGCGCCCGCGACCCCGAAATCGCCGCCGCCCGCGAACTGCTGGCCCAGGCGAATGCGGCGCGGACGCTGGCCAATGCCGATCTGGAGCGGGCACGCGAACTGTTTGCACAGGGCCATGTCAGCCAGGCGCGGATTGACCAGGCCCAGACCGCAGCCGATGCCGCCAATGCCCAGGTCAGCGAGATGCGCCAGCGCCTCAACCTGGTGCAATTGCCGGCGCGCGAGAACCAGTTGCTTGCCCTGCAGGCGGCCGTCGCGGCGGCGCAGGCGGCCGTCGAGCGGGCCGAATTCGTCCTGTCCCAGCGCGCCATTGCCGTGCCGGCCGATGGCCGGGTGGAACGCCAGATCCGCTATCTGGGCGAACAGGCCAGCCCGGCCCTGCCGGTCTACTCCATCCTGCCCGAAGGCGCCGTGCATGCCGTGGTCTTCATTCCCGAGACCGAACTGGCGGCGACGCCGGTTGGCACGCGTTTCGCTGTCTTCTGCGATGCTTGCGCCGCCGGGCTGATGGCGACCATCACCCGCATTGATGACGAGGCGCAATTCACCGCGCCTTTCATCTATTCCGACAGCGAACGCTCGCGCCTCGTCTATCGCGCCGAGGCCCGTTTCGACGCCAATCCGCCGCCCCCGGGCACGCCGCTGCGTCTCGAGGCCCGCTAGCATGGATGGCGATCTTGTCATCGATGTCCACGGCCTGACCAAGAGCTTCGGCGACACCCGGGTCGTCGATGACTTCTCGATCCAGGTTCCCAGGGGCGCGATCTACGGCTTTCTCGGCCCCAATGGCTCGGGCAAGACAACAACGATCCGGCTGATGTGCGGCCTGCTCAAACCCGATGGCGGCGGCGGCACGGCGCTCGGTTATGACATTGTCACCCAAAGCCGCGAGATCAAATCGCGCGTCGGCTATATGACGCAGAAATTCTCGCTCTATGGCGATCTCACCGTGAAGGAGAATCTCGAATTCATGGCGCGCCTGCATGCGGTGCCAAACCAGAGACAGACCGTGCAGGCGACGATGGAGGAATACGATCTCGAGCCGCGCGCGCGGCAACTCGCCGGCAATCTCTCCGGCGGCTGGAAACAGCGCCTCGCGCTCGCCGCCACGACCATGCACAAGCCCGGCCTGCTGATGCTCGACGAGCCGACCGCAGGGGTGGACCCCAAGGCGCGGCGCGATTTCTGGGACCGGATCCGGCGCCTGTCGCAATCGGGCGTCACCGTGCTGGTCTCGACGCATTACATGGACGAAGCCGTGCAGTGCGATTCCATCGCCTATATCGCCTATGGCAAGAAGCTGATCGATGCACCCTCGGCCGATATCGCCGACATTGTCGGCCTGACCACCTGGCGCATCGAGGGCAAGGGCCTGCAATCGGTCTATGACGCGCTTGATGGCGCCCCCGGTGTCGACCAGATCGCCCGTTTCGGCTCGGCCCTGCATGTCTCGGGACGTGATGAGGCGGCGCTGCTACGCGCGATTGCGCCCTGGCGCGACCGCCCCGAATTCGAGGTCTCCAGGGCCAAGACCGGGCTTGAGGAAGCCTTCATCTGGCTGATGACCGGTGCGCAGGACAATTTCCAATGAACCGGTTCGCTTCGCTCAATCGCATCATCGCCATCCTGCGCAAGGAATTCATCCAGATGACGCGCGACCGGCTGACCTTCGGCATGATGGTCGGCATCCCGGTGATGCAGCTCTTATTGTTCGGCTATGCGATCAATACCGATGCGCGCCATCTGCCGACCCTGGTGGAGATGGGCGATAGCGGCCCGGCCAGCCGTGCCATTGTCCAGGCGATGGAGAGCTCGGAATTCTTCGATATTACCGGCCATATTGGCTCGCCCGAGGAAGCCGATATCGCCCTGCGCGATGGCACCGCCTCCTTCGTGGTGACGATCCCGCAGAATTTCGAACGCGACCTGGCGCGCGGCGAACGACCGCAAATCCTGCTCGACACGGACGGATCCGACCCGGTCGCCGCCAGTGCCGGCAGCGGCGCTTTCGCCAGCATTGTCCAGCGCGCGCTGGAGCCGTATCTGGGTGAGATGACGCCGCCGGTCGAGACCGTGATTCACCGGCGCTACAACCCGGCCGGCCGCACCGCGCTCAATATCGTCCCCGGCCTTCTCGGCACCATCCTGACTCTGACCATGGCCATGATGACCTCGATCTCGCTGACGCGGGAAGCCGAGCGCGGCACGCTGGAAGCCCTGCTCTCGACCCCGACCGAAGCCCTCGAGGTGATGATCGGAAAGATCACGCCCTATGTCTTTGTCGGCTCCCTGCAGGTCGCCATCATGCTGGCCGGTGCGCGCTTTTTGTTCGGGGTGCCGTTTCTGGGCAGTCCGCTTGCCTTCATCATCGCCAGCGCCCTCTTCATCGTCGTCAATCTGGCGCTGGGCTTTTTATTCTCGACCGTGGCGCGCAGCCAGATGCAGGCGATGCAGCTGACCATGTTCCTCTTCATGCCGTCCTTCCTGCTGTCGGGCTTCATGTTCCCCTTCGCGGCGATGCCGCAATGGGCCCAGGCGCTGGGACAGATGATCCCGACGACACATTATATCCGGGTGGTCAGGGCGGTGATGCTCAAGGGCGCCGAACTGGGCGATGTCTGGCCGCATATCTGGCCGCTCATCGTCATGTTCATCGTGATCGCGGCCGTGGCGATCCGGCGCTACCGGCGCACCCTGGACTAGAGGGCATGCTCATCGTCGAAAACGTCTTCAATCTTCAATTTGAACAGCCGGCCAATCTTGAAAGCGAGCGGCAGGGAGGGATCATACTTGCCGGTTTCCAGCGCATTGACGGTCTGGCGCGAGACATCGAGATGATCGGCCAGGACCTGCTGGCTCCAGCCCAGCTCAGCCCTGAGCTCGCGCAGTCGATTCCTCATGCTTCGGCTCCACCAAGGATCTGCAGCGCCACACCATAGACGAGGGCGAAACCGGGCAGGAGCAGGTAGGCCGGAAATTCCGGCAGGCCGAGCAACTCGGCGAACAGGCCCCAGATCGTCGCCAGAACCAGCACAGCCCCGGCCGCCAGGGCGATGGCGCGGATCCGCAAGGCTCGCATCATCTCGTCCGATGACTGTATCATCGCCGCGAAGACCCAGGCCCAGCCCGCCAGGGCGAGCGCCGGGACAGCGACCAGGGCGATGCGCCATCCCGTGTGCGCGGTGTGGTCCAGCCAGTGCAGCGCCAGGACCAGCCCCAGCACATAGGCCAGGATCAGCAAGGTCTGGCGCAGGATGAAGCGGCCAAAGGCGCGTTCGGTGGCATTGCGCGTGGCCTGGTTGGTGCGCTGCAATCGCCACAACCAGGCCACCAGCGATGCGGCGCAGACAAGCGCAGCCAGAATCGTCCAGGCCAGGGCCTGGGAGCGCATGAATAATTGCGCCGCCACCACCAGGCTGATGACCCAGACCAGCAGGAGGGCGGTCTGAATATTTGAGGCGTGGCCGCCCTGTCCTGGGTCTGGCCTGTCCGGCATGCCTGTCACCATTTTGTCCGCCCCAAATGCTTGCGCCATAATCGTGTCAGCACGATCTGGAACGCGGTTCCGCCCCACACGACAAGGATCAGCGCGATGGCCGGAGCCAGTTTATCCACCCCCACACCCGGATCGCCTAGACTGTCGGCAAGCAGAAAGCCGCCGAAGGAGAGTGACAGGACCAGCGCCGTGATCGTGGCATCTCTCAGGCCATGGGCCGAGTCTGGATTTTCGTGAGGCTCGCTCCCGTGCATATCAGACCCCCTCCATCTTGACCGCGTCAGGCTTGCGTCCGCGCAGGCGATCCCAGATCGCCCGGCGATTGGCGAAGATCGACCATCCGCCGAGAATGGCGGCCACCCAGATGAGCGCCTCGGTCGCGAGTGCCGCGGCCGTCACCGCGAGGGTAAAGACCGCCAGGCTGTCCGTTGTGAGTTTGGCGATCACGACACCCGCCCAGGCTCCGATGACGAATAAAAGCGCGATCCCGATCACGATCTTGCGCATTGAAACTCCCATGACAAACGCCTCCATGTAAAGGTAGCTTGTCATATAGATGTAAAGGAGACTTGTCGTCAAGTGCCCCGTGACCGAACCGCGCCGGGATGAGGTTTCAGCGCACCGGACTGGCCTGGTAGCAATGCTCGACGAAGCGGCTCCAGCCCGTTTGGGTCTGGCTCTCCACGGCCCAGTGGAATCCGGCAACCGGGTGGGGCCAATAGACTTGCCGGGCGTGGCCGGCCGGCATGTCGGCTTCAAAACAGATCGCATCAGGATGGATGTCGGGCGCGCTGGTCAGCATACCGGTCGAACGCTTGCCATCGGAGGTGAAGGACCAGAAGGAGATCGTACCATCATCGCCCGGCCCGAACAGCGCTCGCTCCGAATAGCGCTTCGTCGCGTCAGCCTCGCCGATCACCCAATCCGCCCGCAATTCGACAAACTGGCCGTCGAGCACCCGTTCGAAGCGCCGCGTGCAGCGGGTTGGCCCCATGGCCGAGGCCGAGGCCGAGACCCAGCTGCCCAATAGAGGAGCGAACAATCCCAGCTTGCCCCTGCCCTTTTTCCACATTGGCGATGCCCTCCGATGAAGCGGGCCAAGAGTGCTGGCAAACACGCATCGTGGCAATTGGGGCCGGCATCGCCCAACAAGAACAGCGCGGCTCGCCTGCCTGGTTCAAATGAGGGACGAAACACACTAGGACTAGGTGCGCCTGGCGGCTGCGATAGCAGGAGCGTGCCATGCGCACATGACACTCTGAACCTGGACAGGGCAGGCCTTGATGGACCGGATTTTGATATTGATGCGTCACGCCAAGGCCGTCGACCGGCTCGAAGCCGATGACGACTTCCAGCGTGGTCTGACACCACGCGGGCATGAAGACAGCCGCAAGGCCGCCGCCAGACTCGCCATGCTCGGACTGAAACCCGGGCGGGCGCTGGTCTCGCCAGCCTGGCGAACACGCCAGACCTTCGACCATCTCGCCCCCTTGCTCGGCGAGCCGCAGATCGACGATCCGATGGCGCTCTACCATGCCAGTACCGAGATGCTGGAACGCGCGGCGCTTGAGGCCTTCCGGCACGCGCCGCAGATTGTGATGGTCGGACATAATCCGGGCATTGGCGGATTGGCGCACAAGCTGGCGGCGCGCTGCGGTGTCCGCGAAGCGCTGCCGATGGGCTATCCCACGGCGACGGCCGCGGTCTTTGCACTTGGCGATGACAGCCTGGATTTGCCCACTCTCATCGAGGTTCTGAACCCGCCAGCCTAGCTGTCCTGGCCACCGGCAGTTGACTCACCCTTTAGTTGCGTTTCAGATGGAAAACATCAAAAACGCAACCTGTGTGGATGATGTCATGGATCAGGGCCAGGCGAGCCGGACCGGCGCAGATACAGACGCGATGGCGGCAATTGAGGACGGCCCGCCGCGCGATACCCCCACGCCGGAAATCCTCACCCGCCTGTGGGCCAGCGATGCTGCAGAGGGCCTGGCCCGTCGCGCGCCACGCTTCAGCGCCCGCACGGGCCTGTCGCCATATCAGCGCTGGACCCTGATGATCGCGGTTGGTTTTCTGGTCCTGGGAGCGGCAGGATGGATGAACTGGGAGGTCAGCCTGCTGACAGGCCTGGTCGGCCTGCTATTTGGCTGCCTGATCTCACTTCGTCTGCTGGCCTGCCTCCTGCCGCCGGTCTGGGCCCGGCACCGGCCGCTGCCCGCCTGCGCCCTGCCGCGCGCCAGTCTGATCATTGCCCTGTATCGCGAGAGTGCCGTTCTGCCCGTATTGGTTTCGGCCCTGGAAGCCATCGACTATCCCGCCGACCGGCTGGAAATCCGGCTGGCGCTGGAGGCCGATGACAGCGAGACGATCGCGGCGGCGCGGGCGCTCGATCTGGATCAAAAATACCGTATCGTCCTGATCCCGGAAGGCGGACCTCGGACCAAGCCGCGCGCCCTGAATTACGCCCTGCGTTTTTGCTCGGGCGAAATCGTCACCATCCATGATGCCGAGGACAGGCCGCACCCACGCCAATTGCGCACCGCCGCGGAAAGCTTTGCCGCAGCCGGACCGGAACTGGCCTGTCTCCAGGCCCCGCTAAACTGGTTCAATCGCGCCGAATGCTGGCTCACGCGCCAGTTTGCGCTGGAATATGCAGCGCATTTCCACACCCTGCTGCCGCTCTATGCGCGGTTGCGCTGGCCCTTGCCTCTGGGCGGAACCAGCAATCATTTTCGCACTGCCGCCCTGCGGCGGGCCGGCGGTTGGGACGCCTGGAATGTCACCGAGGATGCCGATCTGGGCTTTCGCCTGCACGCGCTGGGCTATCGTTGCGATATCATTGCGCCGCTCACCCTCGAGGAAGCGCCGACACGGGTCTGGCCCTGGGTGTGCCAGCGTACGCGCTGGCTCAAGGGTTATGCCCAGACATTGGCGGTGCACTCGCGTCCGTCGGGCCTGCCGGAACAGCGGCAAAGCCATTTCGCCCTGACGCTGACCCTCGGCGCGGCATTGATTTCCGCCCTGGCCCACGCACCGCTCGCGGCCGCTTGCCTGCTGGCCCTGATCGGTGTGCTGGCGGACAAGGGGGCCGACAGCGCCACCTGGTTGCATGGCGGATTTCTGGCGCTCGGTTATGGTACATCAGCGGCGACTGCAGCGCTTGGCATGCGCCGCGCGGGACTGGGTGTGCGCCTGTCCGACCTGTTGCTGATGCCACTCTATTGGCCATTGCAGAGCTGGGCCGCAGTGCGCGCCCTGTACCAGCTCGCGACCAGGCCCTATTTCTGGGACAAGACCGAACATGGTCTCAGCACATTCACGGACCCGGCATGTATCTCTCGCTCACCACCACACTCATCATCTTCGGAGCCTGCGCCGGAGTCTTCGTGCTGGCACGCTGGCGGTCCGGGCAGCCCGTCCGTCCCGAACGGGGACCACGCCTCATCCCCTGGACCTTCATCGCCATCTTCGCGGCCGCCATCGGTGTCATCATGATCGCCCACCTGGCCGAACTCGCCGGACTGGATCTGAGCCAGTTGCGGCGGCGCTAGGCCGGGCGGCTAATCCGCCGGGAAATGCTCCTCGAGAAAGGCCTGGCTTTCACGCAACAAGGTTGCCCGTGCATCCGGATTGCCCAGATAATGATCGGCGCCGTCCATCTCGACAAACCGGACGTCCGGCCTGTTGCCAATCGCATCGCGCAACAAACGAAACTGTCCAAAGGGGACGGTTGTGTCCTGATTTCCGTGCAGAATCAGCAACGGCGCCCGGTATTCTCCGGCCCGTTCCACCGGTGTGATCACAGCCTGCTCCGCCGAGCTGCCATAGCGGCTGCCCGTATACTGCTCCCAATACCGCAATTCCGTGTCGAGCGCGGAACTGCTCTCCATGATCGCAAAGGGATCTGTGACGCCGGCGAAGGAAATCACACAGGCCACATCCTCGGAATCGCGCAAGGCCAGCATCAGCGCCGCATATCCGCCATAACTCGCTCCAGCCGCACAGTAGGACCCCGGGTCGGCGATGCCGGCATTTTGCAAATAACGCGCTCCGTCGATCAGGTCATCGATCATACGTGTGCCGAATCCGCCATGGCCCGCCTCAACAAATTCATGCCCATAGCCGGATGAGCCGCGAAAATTCGGCTGAAGGACCGCATAACCCAGTGATGCGTAGAAGGACGCCCACCAGTCGTACTCGCCAGTATCGCGGGACTGTGGTCCGCCGTGCGGCATGACGATGAGCGGGAATGGACCGGTCTGGCTGGTTTGCCCGGGTGGAAGCGTGACATAGCCAGGAATGGCCAGGCCGTCCGACGCCTCGTAGACGATTGACGAGCGAACCCCCGCTGCCTCGGCGTTGGAGAATTGCACCTCAACGTCGAGCAGGCCCAGCCCGCCGCTCGCCAGGTCGAGCAGGTAGTAATTGGTCGGCCGGCCCATATCCCGCGCCTCGATGACGAGTTTCGTCCAGTCGGCATTCCAGGCCGAGATGGTCACAGAGTCTTCGGTCAGGATTTGCTGGATTTCAGCCAATAATCCAGCCAGTTCCGGGTTGGTGAACATTTGCCGGGGAAGATCATCGGTATAGGAAAAGCCGACCACACTCATCGCGTAATCATCGACGATGGGATTGGCGCGCGCGATATCGACACCGGGCACCGAAAAATCGGTCAAGGCGCCGGTTTCCACATTCATGCGCCGCAGGCCTTCAACGGGGAAACTGATCGCGACGGCGCTTCCCCCATCCACAAGCCCGAAAATACGCGGCGTCTCGCTCGGGTAGTTTCCGGAATAGATTTCACGCCGCGGTCCGGGTCCCGCTTGCAGGATGGAGAATTCCCCGGTGTCGTCATCATATCGGACATCCAGAATGGTCTCGCCATTCTGATCCAGAACAAAGCCGATCGTCTGCCCGCTCGACACTTCAAGCCGCCGCGCGCGCCCACCGTTTTCGAGGTTCATTTCGTAGACGACGGTCCCGAAATCACCTGGCTGCCTTGCGCGAATAAGCCCACCCTGCGTGTCGTCCAGCAGGAAGGTGATCTCCATGGCGACGCGGTCACTGGTCCCGATCAATGGGGAGGCGAGACTTGAATTGACCAGCAGAAGGTTCGAGCGGCCAGTGGCCAATGAATAGGATACCGGTTGACTGAGCGTCCGCGTGCGCAACCCTCCCGAGGTGCGCATGGTTTGAACAGTGTGTACATAATACACCAGATACTCATCGCTGGGCCATGAAAAAGCCGACATCTCACCGCCATCCGGTGCCGGAATGACAACGGGCGCCGTATCGCCAACAAGATCGTAAATACAGATTTCGCGCACGCCACGCGGGCTGCAACCGGTCGCCAGGTGCGAGCCGTTCGGTGAAATATCCGCGTGCCAGATACGTGGCATGGCAGCGAATTGATCAATTTGCGCCGCGCCCTGGCCAGCCAGAAGCGACGCCAGAATAAGTCCAACAAGAATACGCATGCTTTCCCCCAGGAACCGGTCGGCAGTGACCCCCTCGATCACCCGCGAACCTGTTCTCACACTGGGGCGTGAGCGCCGGGCGTGTCAATCGGCACTGCAGCCCCAGATAGAACACCAAAATCGGTCCGGATGAGCCGGGCCAGGTTGGATCTGAGGGAAATTTGAGAAAACTGGAGCGGGTGAAGGGAATCGAACCCTCGTCGTAAGCTTGGGAAGCTTCTGCTCTACCATTGAGCTACACCCGCATCGGCGGCGACTATACGGGTTGCGGCGAGCCACGGAAACGGCTTCGCGCACGCGCAGCGGCGCAAAAAAGCAGACCCCCTCCAGAATACAAAAAGGGCCGGTCTTGCGACCGGCCCCCTTGTCAGTTTCGCCTATCCTGCGTCTATCACCGCGGATCGGGCGGATTATGCTGGAACAGGAAGCGTTCCAGGTTCGAGTAGAGTTCCCGCTGATTATCCACCGTCATCCGGTAGGACTGGTGCGGCCCGTCCTGGATCGCCACCATTTCATAGGGCTTTCCGGCGGCATCGAGCGCCCGGGCCATGTATTCGGCCTGGCTGAACGGCACGATCAGATCATCCGTACCGTGGATGATCATCAGCGGTGCGGTGATGCGATCCACCTGCTGCGCGGGGGAGATCGCCCGGATATGTTCAGGGTCGCGGCGCCAGTCGCCGATATTGCGGGCCCAATAGGCCTGGGAATCGCCGCCCAGCCTGTCGCGCTCATACTCCATCATGGTCAGGATATCCGAGACACCGGCGCCGGCGATGACACAGCGGTAAAGGTCCGGGGTCAGCGTCGCGCCGGCAAAGGCCGCATAACCACCATAGCTCCAGCCGAAGATGCAGACGCGGTCGGGATCGACCGTCCCCTGGTCGACGAGAACCTGCATACCGTCCCAAAGATCGGTCTGCATTTCCTCGCCCCAATGGCCATAGCCACGTTCGGCGAATTCGACACCAAAGCCACCCGAGCCGCGGAACTCAGGCTGGAAGACGGCATAGCCGCGCGCGGCAAGGAATTGTGCCCAAGGATCAACGCCATAGAAATCGCGCGCCTCAGGGCCACCATGCGGCAGAAGAACGGCTGGCAGGTCCCGCGCGTCCCGGCCCGGTGGCAGAGTGAGATAACCGAACAGCTCAAGCCCGTCCTGGGCGGTGTAGTGGATGATTTCCACCGGTGCCATCGCCTCTTCGGGAATGCGCGGGCGCGAGGCGGCCAGCAAGGTCACATCGCCGGAAACCCGGTCGATCAGATAATAGGCACCCGATGTATGTCCGCCGGAAATATTGATGACGACCTTGCGGAAATCGACATCCCAGCTGACGATATTGACGTTCGAATCCGGGAAGAAACCGACCAGTTGCTCATAGAGCTCGCGGAATTCCGGGTCGAAATACTCGACCTGGCGGCGCTCCTCATCCCAGCTCACGCCAATGATGGCATGAGTGCGCCAATCGGTCATGAAGCTGGAAATATCTGCGATATCCGAGGATATCAGCGGGCCTTCAATCGCTTCTTCCTGAAAGTCGTAGCGGAAGACAGCACGGCGGCGGCCGGGCGTCTCAACGCCGCGTTCGCCCATGGTTTCTGAGGTGAAATAGCCATAGCGCCCGGTCGGATCCAGGCCGGCAATGCTCTCAATCACCCCGACCCAATCGCGGGTCGTGCGACCGGCAAACTGGAACTCACGCTTCAGTTCAAACCGCTCGGTGTGAACCCGGTGCCAGTTTCCGGTGCCGTATTTGGTCCAGAGCTCAAATGTGTCGCCGCGACCTCCACGATAACGCACGAAGGGCTCACCCTCGGTGTTGAGGACGTAATTATAGCCCTCATCGGAGCGGAAAACCTGCCGGGCGCGGGAACTGTCGAGAGGCTGGCGCTGAAAGGCGACGCCGCCGCTGGTGAAGGGTACGGTCACCAGAATGCTGTCCTCATCATCCATATCGATATCGACGATGCGCGTATTGAGCAGCAATTCGATAGCGTTCTGATCTTCAACGCGAATGATATAGGGACGGAAGACATCAACGCGCTCAGCCAGTGCGGCGATCCGGCGACGCTCGCTATAGCTGACATAGATGTGCTCATTGCTGACCCAGGAGGTGCTGACCACAATCTGTTCATCGCCGCCATCGATCACGATGGGCGCGCCGCCAACGAGTGACGCGACAATAATATTGCGATCCTCACGGGTTTCGCCCGCGATGAACACGATGCGCTCGCCATTCGGGGAAATGCTCACCGAAGTCATATTCGGAAGAGCTGCATAGTCATCGACGCTCGGCACCGGCTGTGCCTGCGCCGCGCCGCCGAGCACCAGGCCCGCAATTATAGCCAGAATTCGCTTCATGTGACTCACCCCCGTTTGCGATCATGACCTGCCGGTCATCTTCCGATCACGTATTGATCACTTACCGGTAAGATCGAACACGATGCCTCCGGGATCAAGCCCTGCCGTCATTAACTCTGCAATCGCGTCAGTCGGCGAAGAATTTCGAGAGTTTGAGACCTTGCGCCTGATAGTTTGAGGCGACTGCGCCATAAGCGGCCGCCGGCCGGGCGAGCATGGGCTCATAGACCAGGCGGGCAATCGCCTGGCCATGATCGAGCATGAAGGGCACATCATGGCCGCGCACTTCGAGCACGGCACGGCTGCCGGTCCCGCCGGTCTCGGCAATCCCGAAACCGGGATCGAAGAATCCGGCGTAGTGGGCACGGAACTCGCCAATTTCCGGGGCGATCGGGGCCATTTCGGCCGCCTCATCGAGCCCGATCGAGACCGCCTCGCGTGAAGCCAGGATGTAGAATTCACCCGGGTCGAGCACCAGGCGGCGATCCGGCGCCGTCATCGGTTCCCAGAAACGCGCACTGGCATGGCCGCCCAGCCTGGAGAGATCGACAAGGCCGGCATGGCGGCGGGCGCGATAACCGACAATGCCGTTGTCAAACCCGGCCAGATCGACGCTGACTGTCACTTCGCGCAGGCATTCATGGGCACCACGGCGGAAGCGAATCTGGCTGAGGCGATCACCTTCGCGCGCCAGGATGGAGAAAGTCCGCGGGCAGATTTCAGCGTAAAGCGGCCCCTCATATCCGAGCGGCGCCTGGTCGAAGGCGATTCCCTGATCGGTGATGACGCGCGTGAAGACATCAATCCGGCCGGTCGAGCTCTTCGGATTCATCGCCGCGCTGAGGCCGGCGGGCAGTTTCAACCGCTCCTGCAGAGGCGCAAGATAGACGCAGCCGGTCTCGAGCACGGCGCCATCGCGCAGGTCAACCGTATGCATGACCAGATCGTCCGCCAACCGGTCGGCAACCGAGAGGGCGTGGCCGGGCAGAAAGCTGGCGCGCAACCGGAAAGCCTTGGCGCCAAGGCGCAAATCGATACTCGCTGGCTGGATCTGGGCGGCATCGGGCGGCGTATCCGCGGCAATGACGTCCTGATCAAACAGGGCCTGAAGCTGGTGGTCGGGAAGGATGCCGGAAGCGGACATGACAGGATCGGGGCTGCTGCGGATGGGCAGGAGATGTCCAACATCCGCCGCCTCCTGTCCAGCCGTGCTGACCGTAGGGGGTTGAGCCTGGCCGCGAGCGGGCGGATGATGTGGCGAATTGGAACCAGCGGCGATACCGGCCGCTGGCAGTGGGCGAGCAAGGCATCATGTACGAGCACGAGACCGACGGCGTGAAGATCTGTGTCAGCCCGGATTATCTCGAAGACGAGTCCGAGCCCGATGAGAATCGCTATGTCTGGGCCTATACGGTCGAGATCGAGAATATGTCGGCCCAGCCCGTTCAACTGATCTCGCGCCAGTGGGTCATCACCGATTCAATGGGGCGCAGCGAGCATGTCCAGGGTCCGGGCGTGGTCGGCGAACAACCGGTGATCCGGCCCGGTGAGCGTTTCCGCTATACCAGCGGCGCCCCGCTCTCCACGCCTTCGGGCTTCATGAGCGGAAGCTATGAAATGCGCCGCGAAGGCGGTGACAGCTTTGCCGCCATCATCCCCGATTTTCCGCTGGACCGGCCCTATGACCGCCTTAGTCTTCACTAGGCCTCCCCGCGCTGCGCGTGCCTGGCGCCCGCGTCTGCGGAGACTGCGGCATTGAATATGTCCCTGCGCCCAGTGGTCTTCATGATTGGCATCATGGTGACCTTCCTCTCGGCCGGCATGCTGGTGCCGGCCCTCGTCGATCTGATCGCCGAGGAGACCGAGAGCGCACGCGCCTTCTTCCTCTCTGCCGTGCTCGGCCTGTTTTTCGGCGGTTCCATCTCGCTGGCCAATCGCGGACCGGTTGATTTCATCACCCCGCGCGGCGTCTTCCTGCTGATGGTCGGTGCCTGGATTGCACTCTCGATCACCGCAGCGCTGCCAATGCGTCTCGCTGACCAGGGAATGGACTGGACTGATGCCCTGTTCGAGGCGGTTTCCGGTCTGACGACGACAGGTGCGACCGTGCTGACCGGGCTCGATTTCCGCCCGCCGGGCTTCCTGCTCTGGCGTGCCATCCTGCAATGGCTGGGCGGGATCGGCATTATCGTCACCGCGATGGCCTTCTGGCCGATGCTCGGCGTGGGCGGCATGCAGCTCTTCCTGCTCGAGACCGGCGACAAGACCGACAAGGTCCTGCCCAAGGCCACCCAGATCGCCGCCAATATCTCGGCCGTCTACGCAATGCTGACGCTGATCTGCGCCGTCGCCTATCTGATGTCGGGCATGAATCTGCTCGATGCCACGGCCCACGCCATGTCGACACTTGCGACCGGCGGTTTCTCGACCTCTGACCAGTCGATGGGCAAATTCATGCATACCGGTGCCGACATGATCACCCTGGTTTTCATGATCGCCGCGGCCCTGCCCTTCACGCTTCTCGTCATGGCGCTGCGCGGAAAACCGCAGGGGATTTTCAAGGATGCCCAGGCGCGCGGCTTCCTGTTTGTCATCCTGCTGGCAACGGCGATTCTGAGCGCCGTCCTCGTCGTCACCGGCGTTCATGGCGACGAACCGGCCTGGCGAATGGCCAGTTTCAACGCCGTCTCGATCATCACGGGCACCGGCTATGCGACCACCGATTACGCTGCCTGGGGCGCGGCGGCGGAAGCGACCTTTTTCGTTTTCATGTTCATTGGCGGCTGCGCCGGCTCGACCAGCTGCAGCATCAAGATCTTCCGCTATCAGATCGCGGGCACCGCCATCAGGCGCTATCTCGCGCATCTCCTGCGGCCGAACGCGATTTTTCCGATGCGCTATAATGGCCGGCCGGTGGCCGACAGTGCGCTGCACTCAGTGCTGGGCTTCTTTTTCGTCTTCTTTGCCGTCTATGCGATCAGCGCCGCCATGCTTTCCGCCATCGGGCTGGACCTCACCACCGCCCTGTCCGGCGCCGCGACCTCGCTGGCCAATGTCGGGCCGGGTTTGGGCGATATAATCGGACCAGCGGGCACATTCCAGAGCCTGCCCGATGCCGCGAAATGGATCCTGACTGCCAATATGCTGATTGGCCGGCTGGAAGTGCTCGCCGTGCTCGTCGTCCTGATGCCGCGCTTCTGGAGATCCTGAAACCGCGGGATCAGCTCTCGACGGCCTCGACCTCCCCGGGCAGGAAGTTCCAGTCGCGATTACAATACTCACAAGTCATGACGATCTCGCCGTCGCGGGTCATATGTGCCTGGTCATCGGCCGGAAAGCTGGCGATGATCCGCAACAACCGCTCACGCTCACACGAACAGCGCCGCTGCAGGACTTCAGGGTCGAGTATCCGCACACCGTCTTCATGGAAGAGCCGATAGAGCAGGCCGCCCGCTGACAGGAGCGGGTCGAGCAATTCGTCATCGCTGATCGTCTCGAACAGGGCGCGGACATGGTCCCAGTCATCCTTGGCATCACCGCGACTTTCATCACCGGCCACCGCCTGCAACAGGGCACCGCCGCCGCGCCATTGCTTGCCACCTTCCTGGGTCCAGACCTCGCCGACCGCCATGCGCAGCCGGGTCGGGGTCTGTTCGGACTGGGTGAAGTAATGCTCGGCGATGATCGCCAGGCTATCGCCCTCGAGCGGCACCACACCCTGATACTGGTCCATGTCGGGACCCTGGTCGATCGTCATGGCGAAATAGCCTTCACCGAGCAGAGTCTTGATCGGCGGAGTCGCCTTGTCGGCAGCGTCCAGCGCGGCGAGGACGGCGTCACGATCCATCTTGGCGAAGCCGCGCACGCCCTCACCCTTGGTATATTCGGCGACGATGAAAGAGACTGGCCCCGTGCCATTGGCCTGGACGATCAGTCGGCCGTCGAATTTGAGCGCCGGACCGACCAGCCCTGCCAGCACAACCGCTTCGCCGAGCAAGCGCGCAACCGGTTCGGGGAAATCATGCGCAGTCAGTATCTGGTCAAGCGTACCGGCGGAGCGGAGGACACGCCCCCGCACCGCACGGTCTTCAACCTGGAAACCCGCGATGAAATCGCCCGGCTCGCCGGGCTGTGCGGGTGGAATATCGGCCATGGAACTCGCCTATAGAGCGCCGAGTGCCTCGTCGAGGATGGAAATCGCCTCGCTGGCATCGTCACGCGTGATGATCAGTGGCGGCGCCATCCGGGCGACATTGTCACCGGCAGCGCCGATCAACAGATGGCGATCGCGGGCCTTGACCACAAGCTGCTTGGGATCAAAACCGGGTTTCAGCTTCAGTCCGAGCAGCAGGCCCTTGCCACGTACTTCCTCGACCTTGTCGGGATGACGGTCGGCGAGGCCGTGCAATTGCTGCTGCATGAAATTCGCCATTTCGACGACATGCTCGAGGAAACCCTCGGAGGTCAGCTCGTCAAACACGACATTGCCGACGGCCATGGCCAGCGGGCCGCCGCCATAGGTCGAGCCGTGCGTGCCAACGACCATGCCCTGGGCTGCAGCCTCGGTCGCGAGGCATGCCCCCATGGGGAAGCCGCCGCCAATACCCTTGGCCGTGGCCATGATATCGGGCTCCGCGCCATCGACCCACTGATAGGCAAACAGCTTGCCCGTGCGACCAGCGCCGCACTGGACTTCATCATAGATCAGCATCAGGCCGTTTTCGTCGCAGATCTGACGCAGGCCGCGCAGGAAGGCATCATCGCCAGCGCGAACACCGCCCTCGCCCTGGACCGGCTCGACGCAGATCGCCGCAGTCTCGTCCGACAGCACCGCACGCACAGCGTCGAGATCGCCGAATTCGACATGGTCGAACCCTTCCATCGCCGGGCCGAAACCTTCGAGATACTTCGGATTGCCGCCGGCATTGATCGCGCCATAGGTGCGGCCATGAAAGGCGCCGGTGAAGGTGATGATCCGATAACGCTGCGGGTTACCAGTCACGAACTGGTAGCGCCGCGCGGTTTTCAGCGCGCACTCGACCGCTTCGGTACCGGAATTGGTGAAGAAGACCCGGTCCGCGAAGGTCGCTCCGGTCAGCTTGTCGGCCAGCTCGATCCCGGCGGGAACGCGGAACATGTTGGACAGGTGCCAAAGCTTGCCGGCCTGCTCAGTCAGCGCCGCCACCGCTTTTGGATTCGCATGCCCGAGGCAGTTCACCGCGATCCCGGAGATGAAGTCGAGATAGCTCTCACCTGAATCGGTGAACAGACGCACACCCTTACCGTGATCGAAAACGAGTTCGGGCGGGGCATAGGTATCCATCATAGGCGCAGGCATCGGGTCTCTCCGGACTGTGTGAACGGGCCGCTGATCGGCACACTTACGGTCTAGGCCCGTCCGCTCAGCTCTTCAAGCGCCAGCCTGCACGCAGCAGGAGATAGCAGCCAATTGCGAGCGCGATATTGATGACCCCGACCAGGATGACACCGACCATCACCGAGCCATCCGCAAAGCCGGTGAAGCCATAGCGGAAGCCGTCAATCATGTAGAAGAACGGGTTAAACTGGCTGATCAGCCGGATCGGTTCGGGCAGGCGGCTGATCGAATAGAAGGTGCCGGACAGGAAGGTCAGCGGCGTGATCACAAAAGTCGTCACTGCCGCCATATGATCAAATTTTTCGGCCCACAGCCCACCCAGAATCCCGATCATGCCGAGCATGGCCGCCGAGCCGATGCCGAAATAGGCCACTGCCCAGTAATGCACCGGGATGACGTCGACAAAGGGGATAAGAGTGAGCGCCGTGACCAGGGCCACCAGCAAGCCGCGCGTCACCGCGCCGCCAATGAAGGCGATCTCGAGCTCCAGCGCCGACAAGGGCGGCATCAGGAAGTCGACCGCATTGCCCTGCACCTTGCTCACCAGGATGGAGGATGAGGTGTTGGCGAAGGCATTATTGAGCAGCCCCATCAAAATGAGACCCGGCGCCAGGAATTCGACGAATGAAACGCCATTGACCGCAGCGCGGCCTGCGCCCAGCGCGACGGAAAAAACCGTCATGTAGAGCAGCGTTGTCGCGACCGGTGCCAGGACGGTTTGCGTCATCACCTTGAGGAAGCGGCGGACCTCTTTCTTGTACAGAGTCCACAGGCCCAGCCCGTTTATCGCACCGAAACTGCGCGGACTGGCAACGGGTCGTGAAGTGGCATTAATCATAACGGATTACCCTTAAGGTTTCAGTAACCATCAACGTTAACCATTTGGCATGCAAGTGAGCTTTCCACAGGATTGGTGCTGGCCCGATCTTGTGGTTTTTGGCTCGTCGGCTACAATATATAGTGTAATTAATCATGAATTGAGGTGTGCGCTGTTTACCATCATCAAGGTGGCTTAGCGCATCCCAACCGGGAGAGAGTTGCGATGGCCTGGACTGACGAACGTGTCGAAGAACTGAAGAAGCTTTGGTCGGAAGGCCTGAGCGCGAGTCAGATTGCCAAACAGCTGGGTGGTGTCACCCGGAACGCCGTAATTGGCAAGGTACACAGGCTCGGTCTGTCAGGTCGCGCGACGCCGTCCCGCCCCGCGCGTCGGCCCGCAAAGCCTTCACGGCCACGCACGACGACGGCGTCGATCGAGCCGGTGCGCACTGCCCGTCCGGCACCTTCGGCTCCGGCGGCTCCGCTGACAGCTCCGATGGAACCAGCGGTTCTGCCATCGGGCGAATTCGCCACCGTCCTCACCCTCAAGGACAGCATGTGCAAATGGCCGATTGGCGACCCGTCCCAGTCGAGTTTCCGCTTCTGCGGCCGCAAGACCGGCGCCAGCGCCGCCTATTGCGATGCCCATGCGAACATGGCCTACCAGCCAAGCCAGAAGCGCCGGCGTACCGGTGAAGCTGCCGCGGCCCTGAATTCCATTACGGCAACACGCCGCTATAATTTCTGATCGCAACGGTCATAGCAGACCGGGTTTTCATGCAACGGCCGCCCTCCAGGGCGGCCGTTTTGTATCTGGAGCCAGGCCGGGCGCAGGGGCGAGCCGGCTTACCGGCCGCTGATGTCAAAGGAGTACCCCGCAGACCGGACGGTCCGGATCGGATCAATCTCGGCGGCGTTGTTGATCGCCTTGCGCAAGCGTCCGACATGTACATCGACGGTGCGAGCCTCGACATAGACGTCAGAGCCCCAGACCGCGTCGAGCAATTGCTCGCGCGAAAACACGCGGCCGGGGTGCTGCATGAGGTAGTCGAGCAAACGAAATTCGGTCGGCCCGAGATGGATTTCACGCTCGCCGCGCTTGACCCGATGGGCGACGCGGTCGATCGCAATATCGCCGACCCTGATGAGGTCCTCGGCCAGCCCCGGCCGGATCCGGCGAAGCACTGCACGGATGCGGGCAAATAATTCGGTCATTGAAAACGGCTTGACGATGTAGTCGTCGGCACCGGTATCAAGCCCGCGAACCCGGTCTGTCTCCTCACCGCGGGCTGTGAGCATGATGATCGGCACATTGCTGGTTTCGTGGCGCCCCCGCAGACGCCGGCAGACTTCAATTCCCGAGACCTTGGGCAACATCCAGTCGACCAGGACAAGGTCGGGAATGGCCTCGCCGGTCAGCATCAGCGCCTCTTCACCATCGCCGGCGAGGGTGACCTGATAACCTTCCTTTTCCAGATTGTATTGCAGCAGGGTTGCGAGGGCGTCCTCGTCCTCGACCACCAGGACCTGGGGCTTCATCATCGACTCCTGTTCGCGCTATCCAAGCATCATCAACGCGGCGGCTGGTCCGAAGGATCCAGGGCCTCTGCCGTCACCATGTAATGGATCGCCTCGGCGACATTGGTTGCGTGGTCGCCAACCCGCTCGAGATTCTTGGCCACGAAAAGAATGTGCGCGCCCGGTCCGACCAGCGCCGGATTATCGGCCATGCTGAGCAGCATTTCGCGGATCAGGCTGTTATAATGCTCGTCGACCTCATCATCATTGCGCCAGACCCGGATCGCCGGTTCGACATCGAAGGATGACAGCGCGTCGAGCACTTCGTGCAATTGTTTGGCGACGATCTCGCCGAGCCGCTCCACGCGATTGAGCACGGCCAGGGGCGCGAAATCATTGAGGTCCTTCGAGCGGTAGGCGATATTCTTCGCGAGATCGCCGACCCGCTCCAGATCGCTCGCGATCCGGAGGGCGGAAATCGTCATTCTCAGATCGGTCGCGAGCGGCTGGCGCAAAGCGAAAAGCCGGATCACCCGTCTCTCTATGTCCACCTGCATCGCATTGACCTGGACTTCACGCTGGCGAACGTCCGGAATCACAGAAGCATCCCGCCGGACGACAGCATCAACAGCGGCTTCGAGCTGCATCTCGACCAGACCACCCATCCGCGCGAGTTCATCGGCGAGCTTGTCGAGTTCCTCACCGTATGCCGTCACAATATGTGCATGCTTGGATAACGCCATTTGGCCCTCCTCGGGCAATCGCCTCGTCAGCCGAAGCGGCCGGTAATGTAATCCTGCGTCCGCGACTCGAGGGGATTGGTGAAAATCTCTTCGGTCGGACCCACTTCGATCAATGATCCCATATGGAAGAATGCCGTCATCTGCGACACGCGTGCCGCCTGCTGCATCGAATGGGTCACGATGATGATGCAATAATTTTCGCGCAGCTCGTCGATCAGATCCTCGATCTTCGCCGTGGCAATCGGATCGAGAGCCGAACACGGCTCATCCATCAGGATGACCTCCGGATTCACCGCTATCGCCCGGGCGATGACCAGACGCTGTTGCTGGCCACCCGAAAGGCCCGTGCCGGGGTCCTGCAGCCGGTCAGAGACCTCGGACCAGAGCCCGGCCTTGCGCAGGCTTTGTTCGACAATAGCGTCGAGCTCGCCACGGCCCGAGGCCAGGCCGTGAATGCGCGGTCCATAGGCGACATTGTCATAGATCGACTTTGGAAACGGGTTCGGCTTCTGAAACACCATGCCAACACTGGCCCGGAGCACCACCGGATCGACCGCGCGGTCATTGACCTCCGCCCCGTCAATCTTCAGCGAGCCCGAGACATGAGCACCATCAATCGTGTCATTCATCCGGTTCATGCAGCGCAGAAAGGTCGACTTGCCGCAGCCCGACGGACCGATGAACGCCGTCACGCTCTTGTCGGGGATGTCGAGGGATACATTGAACAATGCCTGCTTCTCGCCATAGGAGACGCTGACATCGCGGACCTCGACCTTTATGTCCGAGCCGCCGAGCGAATTCTTGTGGTAGACCGTCGGCTGATTTTGAACGTCTTGCATAGGCTTACCACCTTCGTTCGAAGCGGCGGCGCAGATAGATCGCAACGGCATTAAAGCCGATCATCAGCGCCAGGAGAATGAGAATAGCCGCCGCGGTGCGCGCTTCGAAAGCCCGCTCGGCGCCGTCCGACCAGAGGAAAATCTGCACCGGCATCACTGTCGCCGGTTCCGTAAACCCGGCCAGGCCAAGACTCGGCGCATCGGCGATGAAGGCGACCATGCCGATCATCAGCAGCGGCGCCGTCTCGCCCAGCGCCTGTGCCAAGCCGATGATCGAACCGGTCAGAATACCCGGCGCCGCCAGCGGCAGGACGTGGTGGAACACCGATTGGGTCTTGGATGCACCAATCCCGAGAGCGGCCTGCCGGATGGATGGCGGCACGGCTTTCAGCGCCGCCCGTGTCGCGATGATCACCGTTGGAAGTGTCATCAGCGACAGGACCAGGCCGCCGACCAGCGGCGCCGACCGCGGCAAGCCAAAGAAGTTGATAAAGACCGCCAGACCCAGCAGGCCGAATACGATGGACGGGACCGCGGCGAGATTATTGATATTGACCTCGATAAAATCCGTCACCCGGTTTTTCGGGGCGTATTCCTCGAGATAGACCGCAGTGAAGACACCAATCGGCACCGATAGGAACATGGTGATGATCATGGTCAGGATGGAGCCGTACAAGGCCCCCTTCACGCCGGCCAGTTCCGGCTCCCGGGAGTCGGCATTGGTGAACAGATAGGTGTTGAAACCGGTCTGGATCATGCCGCGCTCGACAAGCGCGCGGGTCCAGATAATCAATTGATCCGAAACGCGCCGGCGAACCTCGGGCGTATCGACGACATAGAGAGTCCAGCCAGTCGCTTGATCAACCACCCCGTCGCCCAGTACCGCCTCGCCTCGGGCGGCATGCCCGTCCATTGCCAGCTGTGTCAGGCGAAAGGCCTGGCCACCGGTTTCGACGATCACACTGGGCACATCGCCGGTCAGAGGCAGGAGGCCATCTTCAGCGAGCGCCAGGGTGCGCAATCTGGCCGCCGCGGCGGCATGCCGGTCAGCCTCCGCCAGCAAACGGGCTGCATCCTCCGCCGGGACCTGGTCGACGATCAGCCCGACCTGCTCGGCACGGAGCTCGAGTGTCCGGGCCTCGGCCCCCATGGATTGGACCACTTCGCGCACCAGCGAGCCGAAATCTGCCGACGTCGAGCGCAATTCAACGCCATCGCCAACGGGGCTGGCGGTCAGGCTACCCGCGACCGGAAGGCTGCGGTCTTCGACCAGACGCCCCTTGAGGTAGAGGTCGAGATCATCAGCGAGCGGCATGGTGAAGACATGGCTCGTCCCGACCAGAGCCGGGTCGCGCAGAACCGCGTCCATCAGGCGCGTCGCGTTGAGCGGCGTGTAGAGGTTGAAAAGACTGCGCACATCATTGCGCGCTGTAACGCCGGGGAATTGCGCCCGCAAGGCATCCTGCAGGACTCGGTTATAGGAGCCGCGGCGCAGCGAGGCCTCCGAGCCATCGCCCTCCGGATCGACCCGTTCGGCCTCGAGCTCAACGCGCAATACGAGTTCCTTGGCGGTAAAGGCCGGCACGCCCTCGCTGGCAATCGACCCGATCAGGATGCACAGGATCGCGACGGCGACGGCAATCGCGGCCAGGCCGGCCGAACGGAAGCGAAGTTCCGCGCGATATCGTTTGGCCAGGCGTCGCTCGACGTCTTCGCGCACAGGGAAGGTTCGGGGAGAATCAGTCATATTTTTCCCGATATTTCTGGACTACGCGCAGGGCGACGACATTCATCAACAGGGTCAGGACAAACAGCACCAGCCCCAGCGCGAAGGCGGACAGGGTTTTCGGGCTGTCGAATTCCTGGTCCCCGGTCAGCAACATCACGATCTGCACCGTGATAGTCGTCACCGATTCGAGCGGATTGGCCGTCAGGTTGGCGCCCTGCCCGGCCGCCATGACCACGATCATCGTCTCGCCGACGGCACGGCTGACCGCCAGGAGAACGGCACCGACAATCCCAGGCAGCGCTGCGGGCATCACGATCTGGGTAATGGTTTCCGACCGGGTTGCGCCCATCGCAAACGAGCCGTCGCGCAATGATTGTGGCACGGCATTGATCACGTCATCGCTCAGCGAGGAAATGAAAGGAATGATCATCACCCCCATCACCAATCCCGCCGACAGGGCGCTCTGGGTGACGACGCTCTCAAATCCCAGCGCGGTGAACAATGTGCGGATCGCCGGGCCGACGGCGAGCAGGGCGAAAAACCCGTAAACCACGGTTGGAATCCCGGCCAGAATTTCCAGGACCGGCTTGGCAATTTGCCGAAAATTCGGACCAGCATATTCCGACAGATAAATCGCCGAAAACAGGCCGATCGGCACCGCAACCACCATGGCGATGACCGTAATCATCGCTGTACCCGCAAACAGCGGCACCGCGCCAAAGGCGCCGGACTGGCCGACCTGGTCGGCGCGGATCGCGATTTGCGGGCTCCATTGCATCCCGAACAGGAAGTCGAGCACTGGCACAGATGCGAAGAAACGAAGACTCTCGAACAGCAGCGAGAGCACAATCCCAACCGTGGTCAGAATGGCGATAACCGATGACAGCAACAGGGCCGCCGTCACCAGGCGTTCGACATTGTTGCGCGCCCGGAATTGGCTGGAAATCCGCGCCCGCGTCAGGACAAATCCGAGAGCACCTACAGCCAGGGCCAGCAAGGCGGCGCCGAATTTGACAATCTGATGGTAGCCAGCAATCGCGCGGGCCGCGGCACGCAGCGCCGGCGTGTCGCGACTGGCCAGTTCGCCGCGCGCGAGCCGCCGGCTGTCTGAGAGGAAAAGCTGGCGGCGTTCGCGCGGGGCCTGGGCCAGTTCATAGCCGGCCATTGCCTGTTCGCTGGCGCCATCGGCCAGCGCTCTGGCACCGACAGCCGCGACCTGCTCCTGGCGGCGGGCCCGCACGGCATCCTCGGCCGCAGTCGCCAGGTTCAGCGCCTCGATCTGCTCGGCGCGCAATTGGCCGAGCCGCTCGGGATCACGATTCTCGCCCCGCGCATTGCGCAGGGCCAGGATCTGGTCATTGAGGCCTTCGACCCGGGCGCCGAGATTGTCCGCGGCCTGGCTCAGTTCGATGAAATCGGTATCAGCGGTGAGGGTATCGTCCAGCAGGCGATTGATTTCGCTCGCCTGCTCCTGCAGCTCGCCGACCGCCAGGCGTTCGACCAGCTGCCCGCCGAATATCGCGTAGACGGCCAGCAAGAAGAATGCGGGCACACCGGTCCAGATCGCCACGTAATAGCCGTGATAATTGGGCAGCGAGTGCAAGCCCGCCGTCGCGCCCTGGACCGCGGCAATGGCGCGCGACCGGCCGACATAGAAGCCGCCGGCGATCATGACGAGCAATGCGAGCGCGGCGATGGTAATAATCGACATACGGCCCAACCCTCCATCCCACGGCAGCGTGCCGCTACCAATCAGTGGTCACCCAAGTGGTATCGGCGGCCCGCCGCCCCTCTATGACAGATACGCAACAGTTTTGTGACAATGCCCGAGATGCCGCTGTTGTTGGCGCCCCGGCATCGCTAAAGCTCATCCCTCCGAGCAGAGCCGGCTGGGGCCGGGAAGAATGCGGAAAAGACGGAACCACCGCCGGGGACACTCTCGACAGTGAAGCCACCGCGATGGCGATTGACGACATGTTTGACGATGGCGAGACCAAGGCCAGTGCCTTCATTCGGACCGCTTTTCTGGCCACCGACCCTGTAGAAGCGCTCGGCGAGACGCGGCAGGTCACGCCGCTCAATGCCCCGGCCATGGTCCTGGACCCGGAGTGTGACATAGCGCTCGGCCGAGCCTGATTTCGGTGCCGCAAGGGTCAGACGGCTGGCACCCGCGCCCAGGATGGGCACCGGTCGCTCAGCCTGATCACGCGTCTGGCCCGGCTCCAGCCGCACCTGAACATTCGACTTTGGCGGCGAGTATTTGATCGCATTCTCGATCAGATTCTGGAAGACTTCCGTCACCTGATCACGATCACCGATCGCCGGGACTGAATCGGGAGCGTCGAGGGTAAGACTGATCTCCTTGTCATCGATCTGGGGCCGGAGATAATCGATCACCTCGCCGGCAAGCACGACCAGGTCGACCTCGCCGGCGGGCGGCACGTGCTCGTCCATCTCGACGCGCGATAGCGACAGCAAATCATTGATCAACCGGCCCATGCGCTCGGTTTGGTCGAACATGATGGAGAGGAATTTCTCCCGCGCTTCGGGGTCGTTTTTGGCGTGTCCCCGCAGGGTTTCGATAAAGCCCGCCAGGGAGGCGAGCGGCGTGCGCAATTCATGGCTCGCATTGGCGAGAAAATCAGCCCGCATGCGGTCGGCGCGCTTGATCGAGGTCTCGTCCGACAGCACCAGCATGGCGCGCCAAGGCATGATCGCTTCACCGGGCACCCGCATCGGCGCGACAAAGGCACGGACATGGCTCTCATCAGGCGCCATGCTCGAGTATTCGACGGGCGGCCCGGAAACACCCCGCAGCGCCGCGCTGACCGCTTCAAGAACCCTGGGCTGCCGCAGCACGGAGGACAAATGCCCGGTCAGCGCTCCGAGGCCGAGAAATTCGTGCGCCGCGGGATTGGCCATCTCAATCCGCCCCTCGGGGCCGACCAGCAGAACCGGGATCGGCAATTGCCGTAACATCAGCTCGGCGGTCGCCAGGCCCGAGGGCGGCGCCGGCCCGGTGTCTGCAGGCAAAGGAACCGCAGAGGGGTTCAGTGTTGTGCTAACCGTGAGGTAGTAGAAGGTCGACAGCCCGGCAAAGGTCGCGATCGCCATGAATGTCTCGACAAAGCCGAGTTCGCCAAACAGCCAGAATACCACGAGGACCAGGGAACCCATGCCGGCAACGATCGCGGTATCGCGGCGACGGATCCGAATTGAAGGCTGATTATCCACGTTGACCTTTCTCAAGTTTCATTCGCCAAACAGCGGTCAATTGGGCATAGAACGCCACCCAATTCTGGCGGCTTCCACTGCCCCTGCACAGCCCTATCGCACATTCTGGCGCTGCAGCGAAGCGGATCCCGTTCCAGCCAATTCTGACTGGTTTTCACATCTCGAAAAACGAGAGGCTTTTCATGTCATTCGCTAATGTTTTAGTGTTTTTCGATAAAAATCTGTTGACATTCGCTATGGGCCGCCTAGTTTGGCGAGACTGTGGAATTCATCACGCGCTGGAACATCGCATGCAGAAAAGCCTCCTCATCATCGCAACGGCACTGACGACCGCCTCCTGCGCCAGTATCCCGGCTTTTCAGCCTGATACCCTCCTGCCGCCGACGCCGGAGAACTGGTCTTCAACGGCCGATGCTTCCGGGGAAATCGCATCGCAGGACTGGGTTCAATCGCTCGGCGCGCCACGGCTGGCGACCCTTGTCGACGAGGCGCTCGCCGCCAATCCCGGCCTGGCCCAGTCCCTCGCCCGTTACGATGCCGCCCGGGCCGGTGCCCGCATCGCCGGCTCAAGCCGCCTGCCATCCCTGAGCCTTTCAAGCGGCTATACGCGGACCGAGCCTTACCAGGGCAGCGGGTCGGACAGTTTCTCATTGGGGTTGAGCTCGTCCTGGGAAGCCGATTTGTGGGGCCGGGTCCGTGATGGCGCCAATGCCGGCGGGCTTGATGCCGACGCGGCCGCTGATGACCTCGGCGCCGCCAGATTGTCCGTGGCCGGCTTTGTGGCCAAGGGTTGGCTCGGTCTGATCGAGGCGCGGCAACAAAGCGAACTCGCCCAGCGCGACGTGCAGCGAAGCCGCAACTCCCTCGACCTGACTGAACGCCGCTTTGCCCGTGGTTTGGCACGCAGCTCCGATGTTCGCACCGCCCGCAGCGCCCTCGCCTCTTCCGAGGCAGCCCTGGCATCACGCGAACGCGTCGAGACTGCAGCGGCGCGGAGCCTTGAAACCCTGCTTGGCCGCTATCCGTCCGGACAGATATCCCGCGACGGTGATTTCCCCGAAATTGACCAGCTGGCCGGGGTCGGTGCTCCGGGCGACCTGCTCGTCCGCCGCCCTGACGTCCGCGCCGCCGAACGCCGTCTGGTCGCCGCAGGTCTGCGGGCCGATGCGGCCGGCAAGGCCTTGTTCCCAAGCCTCACCCTGAGCGGTGGATCCGGCAGTGGCGGCGTTGATGTCGCAGACCTGTTCGATGTCGACACCGTCATCTCCAGCTTGACCGCGTCAATCGCAGCACCAATTTTTGCCGGCGGCCGCTTGCGGGCACAGCGCGATCAGGCCGAGGCCAATGCCCGCCTGCAGGTCGCCGCCTATGTCTCGACCGTGCTGACCGCCTGGCAAGAAGCGGAAAACGCGATCTATGCCGACGACATCCTAGCCCGGCGCGTGGCGAGTCTGGAGCAAGCCTTCAACGAGGCTGCCGAAGCTGAGTCGCTGGTGACCCGCCAGTATTCCAGCGGCGTCGCCACAATCTTTGACCTTTTGAACGCCCAGAGCCGGCGTATCAGCGCCGAAAGCCAGTACATTTCGGCTCGCCGCGATCGTGCGACGAACCGTGTCGATCTTTACCTCGCCATCGCCGGCGATTTCTCCGCGGCACCTTCCGCAGACCCGGCCGCGCAGACAGGAGAATAGTTATGGGAAAACTCATCGGACGTTTCGTGATTTTCGGCGTTGCCGGGGCGGTTGTCCTGCTCGTCATCATCGCCTTGATATCGACCAAACCAGAGCCTCAGCGCGCCAATGCGGCGCCACAACCGGTCGCGGTCTTCGTCGAACAGGCGAGACGGGAAAATGTTGCCCTGACGGTTCACTCCCAGGGCCAAGCGCGTCCACGCACCCAGATCAACCTGGTGCCGCAAGTCACCGGGCGCATCACCTACGTCAATCCGAGCTTCATCGAAGGTGGCTTCTTCGAAGCCGGCGAAACCCTCGTGCGCATTGATGATGCCGATTATCATCTCGCCGCGACCCGCGCTGCGGCGCTTGTCGCACAGGCTCAGCAGGGCCTGGCCCGTGAGCAGGCCGAAGCCGAGCTGGCCGCCCGTGAATGGGCCGATCTCGGTGAGGGCGAAGCCTCTCCCCTGACCTTGCGTGAACCTCAGCTGGCGGAGGCGCGCGCGCAGCTGGCCAGCGCACAGGCAAGCCTGCAGGCCGCCCGTCTTGATCTCCAACGCACGCGCGTTTCAGCCCCCTTCGATGGCCGCGTTCTGGTCAAGAGCGCCGATCTCGGCCAGTTCGTGACAGCCGGCACGCCATTGGGAGAGGTCTTCTCCACCGACACCATCCTGGTTCGTCTGCCCCTCACCGATAATGATCTCGGCCTGCTGGGCATCCCGATTGCCTATAATTCCGCTACGGACGGCGCTGGCATCCCCGTCAAGCTGACGGCCACCCTCGCCGGTGAACCGCGCGAATGGCAGGGCTTCATCAACCGCACCGAAAGCGCCATCGACCCGCAAACCCGCGTGCTCTATGCGACCGCAGAAGTGGAAGACCCCTATGGCGCCGCGGCAGCGGCCGGAGCCCCTCTGGCCGTCGGCCTGTTTGTCGACGCCGAAATTCAAGGCCGCAACGTCCAGAATGCTGTGGTTCTGCCCCGATCTGCACTGCGCGGCGAAAACACGGTCTTCGTCGTCAATGCAGGCGGGATTCTGGACATCCGGACCGTCACGGTCGTGACCTCAAGCACTGACCGCCTTGTGGTCTCCTCCGGGGTGAGCGGCGGCGAAATGATCGTCATCTCGCCGATCCGTGGCGCCAGCATCGGCATGCGCCTGCGCTCCCTCGACGCCAATGGCGAGGTCCTTCCGGGATATTCGGCGAGCATCGAGACCGAGACGGATGAAGAAGACACAACAGACACCGAAGCCGAGCCGAGCGACACTGAAGCTGTCGCCAGCGCCGGTTAGTTCGACACTGCGACCAGGAGACGGCGATGACCGACCCGAACACGACACATGACGAGGCGCCTCGCGGCATTATCGGCTGGTGGGCCCGAAACCTAGTCGCCGCCAACCTGTTGATGATCGTCGCGCTGCTTGGCGGGTTTTTCGGCTATTCCCAGCTGAACCGCGAAGTTTTCCCGACCATCGCCGTCAATGGGGCCACGGTATCGGTCGCCTGGCCAGGGGCATCGCCGCAAGAGGTAGAAGAACAGCTGATTGTCCGGATCGAGGAGGCGCTCGCCGACCTCGATGGTGTCGACACCATCACCTCCACCGCCCGCGAGGGGAATGGATTCATCAATGTCGAAGGCTTGCCCTCGGTCGATGTCGGTGAGTTCATCGACAACATCAAACTCGAGGTCGACTCGGTCAACAATCTGCCGCAATCGGCCTACCGGCCTGTCGTGAACCCATGGCGCAGCGAAGACCAGGTGATTGGTTTTGCGGTGCACGGCTTTATCGACCGCCGCGATCTGCAGCATATCGCCCGCGAAATTCGCGACGAAGTCGCACAACTCCCCGGCTCATCCCTGGTCAATACCTGGGCGGTGCTCAGCGAGGAAGTCTCGATCGAGCTCGCCGAAGATGACCTCCAGCGCTATAGCCTGAGTTTCGACGAAATCGTGCGCGCCATCCGCGCCAGTTCACTGAACGCCTCGGCCGGCAGTGTCCGCACCGAGTTGGGCGAGCTCAGCCTCACTTCGCGTCAGCTGGCCGATACCCGCTCGGAATTCGAGAATCTCATCATTCGCCAGACCTCCGCCGGTGGCACTGTACGTGTGGCCGATGTGGCGCGCGTCAATGACGGCTTCATCGATGCCAATCTGGCCGCGACCTATAATGGCGAGCCGATGGCGTTGATCGTCGTCCTGACGACGCCGGACATTGATGTTGTCGATGTTTCGGCCAGCGTGCGCGGTTATATCGAACGCAAACAACTTGAATTGCCCGACGGCGTCAGCTTGTCCCTGTGGTGGGACAATTCCGAAATGTACGAAGCGCGGATGGCGACGATCCTGAACTCCGCGCTGTTCGGTGGCTTCCTGGTGCTGGTTGTTCTCTTTCTCTTCCTGCGCCCCTTGGTGGCGTTCTGGGTGACGGGCGGCATTTTCATCGCCTTTGGCGGCGCATTCCTCTTGCTACCAATGCTCGATGTCACATTGAACATGTTGTCGCTGTTCGCCTTCCTGCTGGTGATCGGGATCGTGGTCGATGATGCGATTGTTGTCGGTGAAAATATTCACGACCGGGTCGAGCGCGGCGAAAGCGGCCTGACGGCCTCCATCGTCGGGACACAGATGGTGATCAAGCCAGTCATCTTCGCCGTCATCACAACGATCATGATGTTCATGCCCTTCATGCTGATCACGGGTCCGACCGTACAGTTCACCAAGCAGATTTCGCTGGTGGTAATCGCGGCCCTGGCATTCTCCCTCATTGAATCAATGCTGATCCTGCCGGCCCACCTCTCACACATGAAGCCGCAACGGACGACAGGCTTTTTCGGCCCGCTGATCCGGTTCCAGCGCGCAATCGCCGAAACCATGGTGTGGTTTGCCCGCAATGTTTACCGGCCGACCCTTAAATTCGCGATCCGGAATCGCTATGCGACCCTGATCACCTTCATCGGCATTTTCGCGATTTCCATCGTGCTGATGATGACCAATCGGGTCGGTTCGGTCTTCATGCCGCAAATCGAGAATGAAACCATCCAGGTGAATATCCAGCTGGCCGACGGCGCCCCCTGGACGCGCACCGAGCATGTTCGTGAGCAGCTCGACCGTGCCCAGGACGAGGCCTTGCAGTATTATCGCGACCAGTTCCCGGGCGAGGTCGACATGATCGAAAGCCGCTCGACGCTGGCCACTGACGGGCGAATCCGTGCCTGGATCACGATTGCCGACCCGGAGATCCGGCCGGGCCTGCTGCCAACGGCCGAAGTTGCGCTGAAGATCCGTGAATTCCTCGGCCCCATTCCCGACGCTGAGGAAGTGACGCTGGACTCGACGATGAATGATGGTGGCAGTTCCGTCACCTTCGCGATCTCGCACCAGAATCTCGACATGCTGCGTGCGGCCGCCGATGATCTAAAGGCACAATTGCGCAGCTATGACACGCTCTATGACGTCGTGGATTCACTTCAGACCTCGACCGAGGAGCTTCAGTTCAGCCTGCGTCCCGATGCCCGGTCACTCGGCCTGACGCTGCAGGATGTAACCCGCCAGGTCCGGCAGGCCTTCTATGGCGAAGAAGTCCAGCGCCTGCCCCGCGATGGCCAGGATGTGCGCGTCATGGTGCGTCTCGAACGCGATGCGCGGCGCTCGCTCGACACCCTGCGTGACCTGCGCATCCGCACGAGTGATGGCCATGAGGTTCCGCTTTCTGCGGTCGCCGACGTGACCTTTGCGCCGGGCCTCAACCGGATCAATCGGCGCAATGGCATGCGCACGGTGACGGTGCGAGCGGAATTGTCCGATCCAGCCGCCCGCGGCGATATCAACCAGAGCCTGGACTCAGAGTTCTGGGAAGGCTGGGAGCATCGCTTCCCTGGCATTAGCCGCGACGAAATCGGTCAATCCGAGGGCGAGCGCGAGTTCATGCAGGAATTGGTCGGCCTGTTCGCCGTCACGCTGGTGTCGATGTACATCCTGCTGGCAGTGGCCTTCCGCAGCTATGCGCAACCGATCCTGATCATGGTCGCGATCCCGTTTGCGCTGACAGGAGCCATTTTCGGCCACTTGATTTTCGACATGCCGGTCGCACTCTTCTCCTATTTCGGGGTCGGTGCCGCAGCCGGGGTGGTGATCAATGACAATCTCGTCCTGATGGACTTCGTGAACCGGCTTCGCGCCAATGGCGTCGGTGCCTTCCAGGCCCTGGTGGATTCAGGCGTCCAGCGTTTCCGGCCGATCCTGCTGACCTCGGTGACGACATTCCTTGGCATCCTGCCAATGATGGCGGCCCGTTCGACCCAGGCGCAATTCCTCAAGCCAATGGTCGTGGCGCTCGGTTTCGCGGTGATTTTCGCGCTCTTCCTGACCTTGCTGCTGATCCCGTCCATGTACGCGATCGGCGTCGACATCGCCCGCTTCTTCCGCGGCATGTGGAGCGGTGAAAAACAGGCCGCGCTCGGCGAGCACTATAGCGACACCGACTTTGCCCATGGTGAAATGGCCGGCCATCTCGATCACTCACCCGCTGAGTAGCCAATTCAGGCCCCGCGCTATATTTAGCGTGGGGCCTGCCTATTTCGACAGAAACCCACGGGGATAATTCGATGAAGAAACTTTTGTTGAGCACGGCGGTCTTCGCCCTTCTCGCCGCCTGCGACCAGGCCAGCCTTTCCGGAAATGCGACGGACCTCGCCGCCAATACCGCGATCGAGGCGAGCGCCCAGATTGGCGATTGGGGTTTCGACCAGACCGGCATGGATCTGGCCTACGCGCCCGGTGATGACTTCTACCGCTATGCCAATGGCATTTGGCTGGAAACGACCGAAATTCCGGCCGACCTGTCGAATTTCGGGATGTTCACTGTCCTCGCGCTGGAAGCGGAAGAACAGGTTCAGGACATCATCCTGGAACTGGCCTCCGAGCATCCGGCCGCGGGCACCATCGAACAGAAAGTCGGCGACCTCTACGGCAGCTGGATGGATACCCAGACCATCGAAACGCTCGGCCTGGCGCCGGCGCAGCCCTATCTCGACGAGATTGTTGCGGCCGACACGCCTGAGGCGATTTTGAACCTGTTTGCGACCATCGGCCAGCAGGCACCGCTCGATATCGGCATCATTCCCGATCCCGCCGACACTACCCGCTACACCGTTTTTGTCGGTCAGGGCGGACTGGGTCTTCCCGATCGCGATTACTATGTCGATCTCGAGAATGAAAACTACGCCCGCTATCGCGAAGCCTATACGGCATTCATCGCCCAGATGTTTGATCTTGCCGGAATTGAGGGCGGCGCGGCGAAGGCCGACGCCATCATGCAGCTTGAGACGCAACTCGCCGAAGCCCACTGGACCCAGGAGCGCTCGCGCAATATCTCGGAAATCTACAATCCGATGCCGCTCGACCAACTGGCAGCCCTGGCCCCGCAGCTGGACCTGGCGACCGGGCTGACCCAGCTCGGTCTCGACGGCGTGGCCACCTATCTGGTCGCACAACCGAGCGCAATAGAGGAAACCGCCCGGATCTTCGACGAGACGCCCGTCTCAGTCTGGCAGGATTATCTCACATTCCACTTCCTGCAGAATAATGCGGGCAGCCTGCCCTCGGCCTTCGACCAGGCCAATTTCGACTTCTATGGCCGCACCCTCAACGGTACCGAGGAACAGCGTCCCCGTGACCGCCGCGGCGTCAACATAGTCGGCGGACAGCTCGGCGAAGCCGTCGGTCAGATCTATGTCGACCAGCATTTCCCGCCGTCCTCAAAGGCCGCCATGGAAGATCTGGTTGCCAATCTCGTGACGGCTTTCGAAGGCCGGCTGAACAATCTGGAATGGATGGATGACGAGACCCGCGCCAATGCCCTGCGCAAATTGTCGACCTTCGAACCGCGCATTGGATATCCCGATGAGTGGCAAGACTACTCGGCGCTGGATATCGAGTCGGATGATCTGTTCGGAAATATGATGCGGATCAACGCCTTCAACTGGAACCAGCAGATCGAGGATCTCGCCGGTCCGGTCGACAGGGCACAATGGCCCTATCCGCCACAGACAATCAACGCATCCTACAATCCGTTGATGAACCAGATCACTTTCCCGGCAGGCATTCTCCAGCCGCCTTTCTTTGATCCCAATGCCGACGCCGCGATGAATTACGGTGCAATCGGCGCCGTGATCGGTCACGAAATCGGCCATGGTTTCGATGATCAGGGCCGGCGCTTCGATCATGACGGCTCGATCCGTGACTGGTGGTCAGCCGAAACCGATGCCGGTTTCGAAGAGCGCGCTGCCCGCCTTGGTGCGCAGTATGACAGCTATTCGCCGATCGAGGGCATGAATGTGAATGGCCGTTTCACCATGGGTGAAAACATCGGCGATCTTGGCGGCATGCAGATGGCCTACACTGCCTATCACCAATATCTGGACTCCTGCTGTGGCGGCGAAGCGCCGGTCATTGACGGTTTCACCGGAGACCAGCGTTTCTTCCTCGCCTGGGCCCAGGTCTGGCGCCGCCTCTATCGTGAAGACAATCTGGTTGCGCGGCTGACCACCGATCCGCACAGCCCGTCGCAATACCGGACCAATGGCGTCGTGCGGAATCTCGATGCCTGGTATGCCGCTTTCGACATCCAGGAAGGCGATGCGCTCTATCTGCCACCGGAAGAGCGTGTCTCTATCTGGTAATCCGCGAGGCAGGCCTGAGTTCAAGCAATACAGAGCGGTCCGGAGCAATCCGGGCCGTTTTGCTGTGCAGGCCGCGCAAAACCTAACAGAACCGTCAGTTGCGTCTGGGCGGGCAGACATTAAACTCGGCGGTTAACGCAATTTTCTTGGGGAATTCGAGTATGAAAAAATATTTGCTCAGCGGCGCCTGCATTGCCTTGCTTGCCGCCTGCAACCCGGCCGCCGAGGCCCCGGCTGTCGAGACACCGGTGGCTGAAACCCCGGCCCTGACCGGAGAAGCAACGCTGGGCAGCTGGGGGATCGAAACCGATTATGTTAGCGACAGCGTCAATGCAGGCGATGACTTCTTCAGCTATGTCAACCAGGGTTGGCTCGATACCGCGGAAATTCCGGCCGGGTTCAGCTCGGCCGGCGCCTTCCTCGATCTCTACCTGGAATCCGAAGAGCGGGTGAACGCGATTATCGCCGATGCCGCCGCCTCGACCGACGCGGCCGCTGGCTCACCGGAACAGCAGATCGGCGATCTCTATCGCAGCTATATGGATACCGACCGGATCGAAGCCCTCGGCCTCGCACCAATCCAGGACGAGCTCGACGCCGTCCTTGCCTCGAGCAGCCATGAAGATATCGCCCGCTGGTTCGGCATGCCGGTCCACAACTCGACCGTCGGCATCTATATTGGCCTCGATTCCGGCAATCCTGATCGCTATCTGACACACGTTTCCCAAGCCGGGCTCGGCCTGCCAAACCGGGATTACTATCTCGATGAGGGCGAGCGCTATGTTGCCTATCGGGCTGCCTATGTCGCCTATATTGAAAATATCCTGACCATGGCCGGCGTGGACAATGCCGCCGCCCGGGCCGCCGATGTGATGGCGATGGAAACCGCATTGGCCGGGGTCCACTGGACCGCCGAGCAATCGCGTGAAACCGTGGCCAATTATCACCCGATGAGCCGTGCCGAGCTGGACAGCTATGCCCCTGGCTTCCCATGGCAGACATTCTTCGACGCGCTGGAAATCGGCGACATCTCCGAAGTTATCGTCAATACCGACACCGCCGTTCAGGGTACCGCTCAGCTCTTCGCCGAAACACCGGTGGATGTGCTTGCATCCTATCTCGCCTTCCATTTCGTCGACAATCAGACCGGTCAGCTGCCGGCCCGTTTCGACGAAGCCAGCTTCGACTTCTATTCGCGCACACTGCGCGGCGTTGAAGAACAGCGCGCACGCGATCTGCGGGCGATCGGCTTCGTCAATGGCCGTTTCGGCGAGAATATCGGTCAGGTTTATGTCGAACGCCATTTCCCGCCTGAGTACAAGGCACAAATGGAAGAGCTGGTCGAATACCTGCGCGCAGCCTTCGCCGCCCGCATCGAAACGCTGGACTGGATGGATGCCGCCACGCGCGCCGAAGCCCAGGACAAGCTGGAAAGCTTCCTGCCCAAGATCGGCTATCCGGATATCTGGCGCGATTACTCGACCATCGAAATCAGCGCCGATGACCTTATCGGCAATGCCCGGGCCATTTCCGCCTGGGGTTGGGCCGATAGCCGTTCCCAGCTGAATGAGGCCAAGCGTGACTGGCAGTGGTTCATGTCACCCCAGACGGTCAATGCCTATTATAGCCCCGACCGGAATGAGATCGTCTTCCCGGCCGCGATCCTCCAGCCTCCCTTCTTCGACCCCTTCGCCGACCCGGCGGTCAATTTCGCCGCCATTGGTGGTGTCATCGGTCATGAAATGGGCCACGGCTTCGACGATCAGGGTGCGGAGCAGGACGGCGATGGCGTGTTGCGCAACTGGTGGACCGACTTCTCACGTGAGCACTTCCGGGAGCGTACCGGCGCCCTTGTCGCCCAGTATGATGCCTTCTCCCCGGTTGAAGGCGAGAATGTGAATGGTCAGCTGACCCTCGGCGAGAATATTGGTGATCTGGGCGGGCTTTCCATCGCCTATCAGGCCTATCACGCCTATATCGCCGACCATGGCGGAGAAGTTCCGGTGATTGACGGCCTGACCGGCGATCAGCGTTTCTTCATGTCCTGGGCCCAGGTCTGGCGTTCGAAGATGACCGAGGACAGCATGGTCTCCCGCCTGCGTGCCGACCCGCACAGCCCGGCGCAATACCGCGTCAATGGCGTCGTACGAAACATCGACGCCTGGTATGATGCTTTCGGCATCACCGAAGAGAGCGAGCTCTATCTGCCACCGGAAGAGCGTGTCTCGATCTGGTAGCCAGATCGGAATCAAGATCAGGCGGTCCGGCCATGCCGGGCCGCCTTTTTCTTGGGCCCTTGCGCGAATGCCCCGTGAAAGGAATTGCCATCCAGGACTTGCGTCCTGGCGATCGCGCCCTAGTCTTGCGCGCAATCAGATTTGAACCAGACGGAGAAATGTCCCGTGAAGAAGATCCTGCTCGGCACTGTGTGCCTCGCCCTCCTGGCCGCCTGTAGCCCAGCGGCTGAAACACCATCCGCCGACACCCGCAATATCAGCGAACCGGCGGCCCAGACGGCAGCGCCTTCGCTCGGCACCTGGGGTATCGAAACCCGGCATATCAGCGAGACCGTGGCCCCGGGGGACGACTTCTTCCGCTATGTGAATGAGGGCTGGCTCGATACAACCGAGATTCCTGCCGGCTTCTCGAATTTCGGCTCCTTCTCCGAACTCGCCCTGAGCGCGGAAGAGCGCATTGACGCGATCATCGCCGACGTATCGGCGACCCCGAACCCGGCCGGCTCGGTCGAGCAACAGGTCGGCGATCTTTACGCCAGCTATATGAATAGCGACCATCTCAACGCTCTCGGCCTGAGCCCGGCCCAGCCAGGCCTGGACCGGATCGCCGCGGCGCAGAGTTATGACGATGTCATTGACCTGTTCGGCGCCAACGGCTTTGCGTCATTGTTCGGCGCCGGCGTCGGCCGAGATGCCGGCAATCCCGACACCTATATCGTCTATGTCCGTCAATCGGGCCTGGGCATGCCGGACCGCGACTACTATCTGCGCGATGATGAACGCTTTGACGCCTACCGCGCCGCCTATGTCGAATATATGAGCGACGTGTTCGCCATGCTCGGCGAAGACAATGGCACCGAACGCGCCCAGGCCGTGCTCGACCTGGAAACCGCCATCGCGCAGATGCACTGGACGCGCGCAGAAAGTCGCGACCGGGTCGCCAGCTACAATCCGATGACGGTCGAGGAACTCCAGGCCTACGCCCCCGGCTTTGACTGGGCGCGCTTCATGACGGCGCTGGACTTTGGCGACCAGGACAATGTCGTGGTGTCACAGAACACCGCTGTCCAGTCGCTGGCCTCCTTCTTCCGGGAAATCCCGCTGGAGACCTGGAAGGACTATCTGACGCTCCATTATATGGATTCTAACCGCAATGAACTCGACGAGGCGTTCTATGATCGCAGCTTCGACTTCTGGAGCCGGACACTCTCGGGCACTGAAGAGCCCCGCGCCCGCGATCGCCGCGCGATCCAGTATGTCAACGGCCCGCTCGGCCAGGCCATTGGCCGCATCTATGTCGAGCGTCACTTCCCGGCCGAGAGCAAGGCCGAGATGGAAGACCTGGTCGGCTATCTGCGACGGGCACTGGGCGACCGGATCGAGACCCTGGAATGGATGGATGACGAGACCCGGGCCGAAGCGCTCGACAAGCTCGCCAAATTCACCCCGAAGATCGCCTATCCCGACCAGTGGCCGGATTATTCCTCAATCGAGATCCGCCCCGATGACCTGTTCGGCAATTCGGAACGCATCTCGGCCTGGTACCGCGCCGAGAGCCGCGCCCGCCTGCGTGGCCCGATCCGTGAGTGGGAATGGGGCATGTCACCACAGACGGTGAATGCGTATTATTCCTCGACCGCCAATGAAATCGTCTTCCCGGCGGCCATCCTTCAAGGTCCCTTCTTCGATGCCAATGCCGATCCGGCAGTGAATTTTGGCGGTATCGGTGCCGTGATCGGTCATGAAATGGGCCATGGCTTCGACGACCAGGGCAGCCAGTCCGACGGTGACGGCCTGTTGCGCAATTGGTGGACGGATTATTCACGCGAGCAATTCGATGCCCGCACCGACCAGATCGTCGCCCAGTATGAGGAATTCTCACCGGTTGAAGGCATGTTCGTGAATGGCCGCCTGACCCTGGGTGAAAATATCGGCGATATTGGCGGGCTCTCAATGGCCTATCGCGCCTATCACATGTATCTCGCCGATCACGGCGGCGAAGCGCCGGTGATTGACGGATTTACCGGTGACCAGCGCTTCTTCATGGCCTGGGCCCAGGTCTGGCGCCGGCTCTATACCGAGGACAATCTCGTCGCCCGTATCACCACCGATCCACACAGCCCGTCGCAATACCGCACCAATGGCGTCGTGCGGAATATGGATGTCTGGTACGAGGCTTTCGGCGTCACCGAGGACGATGCACTCTATCTGCCGCCCGAGGAACGCGTCTCCGTCTGGTAGCGCAAAACATCCTGTGCGAAACGGCCCGGTGACTTTCGCCGGGCTGTTTTGTATTGGGGGGTTGCGAAGCAGCGGCAGGCACGGTCATATCGGGGCAGCTTCCGGGGGAAATCATGGAAACCGAACTTGCACCGCTGATCAGCAATGATGCTGTCATACTGGGTCTGCTGGCCGTCATCCTGGGGGCCGTATTCTGGACCTCGACCGCGGGCGGCGCGATGTTCAAGCGCTTCTACCAGATATTCCCGCCGCTCCTGCTTTGCTACTTCCTGCCTTCACTCCTGAACACTTTCAATATCGTCGACCCGGAAGAATCCCGGCTCTACTTCGTCGCATCGCGCTATCTTCTGCCAGCAGCCCTGGTTCTGCTGGCGATGTCGGCGGACCTGCCGGCAACGCTTCGGCTTGGCCCCAAAGCCCTCATCATGTTCCTGACCGGCACGATCGGCGTGATTATCGGTGGTCCGATCGCATTGCTGATTGCCAGCTCCTTCCTGCCCGACCTGATTGGCGTCGACGGCCCCGAGGCCGTGTGGCGCGGCATGACCACGGTCGCCGGCAGCTGGATCGGTGGCGGTGCCAACCAGGCGGCCATGTATGAAATCTTCGATGTCGGCGACCAGATCTTCTCGGCCTGGATTGCTGTCGATGTCATTGTCGCCAATGTCTGGATGGCCTTGCTGCTGATTGCCGCGAGCCATGCGGCCGGGATCGACAAACGCCTGGGCGCCGATGCCCACGCTGTCGACCATCTACGCCTGAAGGCAGAGGCTTATGAATCGGAACACGCCAGGATCCCCGAACTGCGCGACATGATGTTCATCGCGGCAATCGGTTTCGGTGCCGTCGCGATCGCCCACCTGGCCTCCGACTTCCTCGCGCCCTGGTTCTTCGAGCATTACCCGGAGCTGGAACGCTACAGCCTGCATTCCGGCTTCTTCTGGCTGATCATCGTCGCGACCGCGATCGGTGTCGCACTGTCCTTCTCGCCGGCCCGCAAGCTGAGCGGGGCCGGGTCCATGAAAACCGGCTCGGTCTTCATCTATATTCTTGTGGCCACGATCGGCATGAATATGGATATCACGGCGATTGCCCGAAATCCGGAATTCTTCGTGATCGGCGCGATCTGGATTGCGATCCATGCCTGCCTGCTCATTGCGATGGCGTTCATTATCAAGGCGCCGGTCTTCTTTCTCGCCGTCGGCAGCCAGGCCAATATTGGCGGCGCGGCCTCTGCCCCGGTCGTCGCCTCCGCCTTCCACCCCTCGCTTGCGCCGGTCGGGGTCCTGCTGGCAGTGGTCGGCTATATCACCGGAACCTGGGGTGCCTGGCTGACCGGCCAAATCCTGCGAAGCGTGGCCGGCACCTGACCATCCGGAATCCACTGCGACGCGAGTTCGGTAATATTTTTTCTCCTAATCGGTGAATTCTGACATAAACGTTTAAATTCTCTTAACTCTTCGGCCAATTTGGGTTAACCTGACCTGAATTGGAGTGCCTTGCGGTCGTCGCGAGGCGTCGTCCTGAAGGGGGGATGCAGTATGCAGAGCAAGTTTTTGATCACCGGGAGCGCGTTGGCGATTCTCGCTTCGTCGGCAGCCTTCGCAGGCGATGCTGAGTGGTTCCCGCCGGATCCACCGTCCAGCGCGAATTCTGGCGAGTGCTATGCGCGTGTGCGGATCGAGCCTCAATATGACGCTTTTGCCGAACAGGTCGTCACCCAGGATTCATATGAACGCTACGATGTGCGCCCGCCGCGCCTGCGCGAGGAAACCCGCGAATACGTGTCGCGTGAAGCCGGTGTGCGTTATATCGTTCATGAGCCCGTCTACAATACGATCACCGAAACGGTTCAGGTCCGGCCGGCCTATTCGGAATATGTCGTCCAGCCGGCCGTGCATGACACTGTAACCGAAACCATCATGGTTCGTGAGCCGCGCCAGGTTTGGCGTCGCGGCTTTGAGCCGGGTGCATCCATGACCCGTTATGACTCGGAAACCGGTGAAATCTGGTGCCTGGTTGAAGAAGCTGGCGAATACCGCACCGTGACCCGCAACGTCATCGTGCAACCGGCCGAAATCAACGAAATCACACACCCGGCCGAATTCTCGACCATCACCCGCGAAGTCCTGGTTCAGGCTGCGAGTGTCGAGGAAATTCCGATTGACCCGCGTTATGACAGCTATTCCATCCAGGTTGTGGATCAACCGGCCACGGTGGACAGCCATGTCATCCCGGTCAGCACCGACACGGTGACCCGCTACACCCTGCGTTCGGAAGAACGTTGGGAATGGCGCCTGATGAATTGCGACGATATTGACCTCCCCGGCCATAATCCGCCGATGAGCACCAATATTCCGGCCGTAGCCGCCAATCAGCCGCCGGCACCGGGCAGCAGTACCTATCTCTACGGGACCGATATGCCAGCTGGCGACCAGTCCTATTCCGAAGAGATGCCGGTCGCCCAGGCCTCTTATTCCGGAAGCTCCTACTCGGCACGCCGCCGCAACTAGGCGAGGGCGTACCGCCGGAAGGCCTGAACTGAATACGGACGGCGCGGGACATCCCGCGCCGTTTCCGTTTAAGGTGGCCACCATGAGTGGATCCGATTTTCTAATCGGCTATGGCAGCCTGTTGAGCGCCTATAGCCGTCAGACCTATTCCAACCTGCACACGCCGGTCATCCCGGTCATGGTCACCGGCTGGCAGCGTGGCTGGACCACGCGCTATGGCGACGAGGTCGCCACCTATCTCGGCGTCCGCCCGGCCGAAGGCGTAACGCTGAGCGCTGCCCTGGTGCCGACGCAGATCACCGATGAATTGCGCCATCGTGAGCGCGGCTACGACTTCACACCGGTCGAACGCGATGCGATCCGGTTATTGCGACCCGGCGCAGCAGAGTCGGAGCTCGAGGCCGCCCGCTTCTGGATCGTCGTCAACCGGGAGCAGATCCACGCCGATGAAACCCATCCCATTCCCCAATCCTATATCGATACCTGCCTGCTGGGTTGCCTGGAAACCGGCGGCCGCGAGATGGCCGAGCATTTCATCGACTCCACTGAGCGCTGGGACGGGCACCGGGTCAATGACCGCGACTGGCCGACCCCACTCTACCCGCGCGGCACGCCCTCCAGCGCGACCCAACGCGCCGAGATCGACGCCCTCTTGCGCGGCGCAGGTATCTGAGTTGGCAGCCGAAATTTCGCCCGGCTTGCAGTTTGGTAATTCCAGCGAAAGGGAACTGTAACGGTCCTGAAATCACCCGGCCGCGGCGCTGCGCTACATTTTGCTATTGGCGCGAAGCGGGGTGGGCAATTCAATGTATCAAACCTTGATTGTCCTCGATGATGTTCTTCAGAATGCCGAGGAAATCCGGCAAGCCGCGCTCGGCCTCGACTATGCCGAAAAGACTGAGCGTGATTATTTCCCCGGTCACAATTCCGCACAAAATGTGCGCATTCCGGCGCTCGACGAATTGGCGCAGCGCCTGACCGGCGAACACCTCGTTCCAGGGACCGAAATGCACGGCAAATTCCGGCTCGCAACCGCGCAGGATACTGCACGCGGCGGTGTGCATGTCGATCAGTGCAATTGGTCCGGCCTCTTCTTCCTCAGCCGTGACTCAGATTGTGTTGGCGGCACTGACTTCTTTCGCCACCGCGAGACCAATAGCGAACACGCACCCTACACACAGGCGCATCTCGAGCAGTGGGGCTATGACTCCTATAGCGACTTTGTTGACCGTGTCGCCACGCCGCAGGCCAAGGATTTCGACAAATGGGAACGGGTGATGACCGTCCCGATGCGGTTCAATCGGTTGATCCTGTTTCGGCCCTGGCTCTGGCATAATGCCGGGCCCGGCTTTGGCACTGTTCCGCAGGATAGCCGGCTGGTCTACCTGATGTTTCTCAATAATGCCCGGCCAAGGTGAGATCGGCATCCCCGGACGGCAATACGGCAATCGCGGCGTTCGCTGCGGCCATGGCCGCAGCGAAACATGCCGCCCGATCCAGCGGCGGGCCTGATCGCTCGGCCTGCCCGTCGTCGAGAAGGCGCCCGGGAAAGCCGCCCAGTGGTGCCACAGCCTCGCCCCGCCAGCTCCAGCGCCCGCTCGCACTGTCATAGGCATAGAGGCTGGCAATGCGCGCACCATGGGCCGCAATCCAGTCGACCGCATCGATCAGAAACTCGATCTCCTCGGTCTCCATCGCCCAGTGCAGGCTGACCCGGCACCAGCCTGGCCGCAGACCGGCCTGACCGAGCAGAACCGCCTCGCGGATAACTTCGGACTGCGCCGCGTCTATCCCCAGCAATTCATGACCATAGGGCCCCGCACAGGAACAGCCCGCGCGGGACTGAATTCCGAACAGATCATTGAGCAAGCACGTCACCAGCCGCGGGTGAAGTATCGCCCCTTGCGTGTCGAGAATATTGAAGGAGACAATGCCGATCCGGCGTTCTGGATCAGCCGGTCCGAGAATATCAATTCTCGGATTCTGCCCCCAGTGCGACATCGCGCGCGCAAGCGCCTCATGCTCGAGCCGGGCAATCTGTTCATGGCCGATTTCGGCCTGGGCACGCAGGGCCAGTGCCGCGCGGACGATTTGTGGCACACCCGGCGTCCCGGCACGTTCACGAGGCTCGATCGCTTCGATGAAGTCATGGTCGGTCTTGGTAACATAACGCACCGTCCCGCCAGCACTTTGCGTTGGCGGGAGATCGCGCCGGTAGAGCGCCTCATTGAACAGCAAGATCCCGCATGCACCGGGCCCGCCGACAAATTTGTGCGGTGAGAAATAGACCGCATCGATCCAGGCCTCCGGCTCGGAAGCCGGATGCATGTCGATCTGCAGATAGGGCGCACTCGCCGCGCAATCGAGACATAGGATCGCGTCGTGAGCGTGCAGAAGCCGCGCCAGCGCGATCACATCACTCTTGATCCCGGTGACATTGGAGGCGGCTGAAAAGGCGCCAATCCGGCGGCGGCCGAGCCAGCGCGGGTCGCGTAATTCCGACTCCAGCTGCGCCATATCGATACCGCCATCCGCCGTCAGACCGATCGTCACGACCTCGGCCAGGCTCTCGCGCCAACTCAACTCATTGGAATGGTGTTCATAGGGGCCGATAAAGACGACGGGCCGGCTGGCTGCGAGCGCATCGGTGACGACCTGGCGGCCGCCGGCACCCAGTCTGTCGGCGATCGCACTGACCATCCGGTCCCGGCTTGCGGGGGCGATGGCGAGACCGAGAATTTCCTGCAATTTGTGAATCGCCCCGGTCGCACCCGCCGAACAGGCGATCAGACAGTCTTGTGGCCCGGCGTGCACCGCCTCGCGAATGACGGCCTCGGCCTGATGCAACCAGTCACCGGAGGCGCGGCCTGTAGCGCTGTCCACGGTGTGGGGATTGGCATAGGCGGCCGAGAGGCGGTCGATCTGATCATCCACCTGCCGCAAGGCCCGGCCGCTCGCGGTGTAGTCGGCATACACCATCAGGCGCTCACCGAAGGGTGTGGTCAGCATCGCATCACGTCCGATCATTCCGGCGCGCAGGCGGGTCAGGGAGTCGGCTGGATCGAATGAGTTGTACATGTGGGCAGGGTCCAGGCAGGCGAACTGGCATGAGACCATCTCCCGCCGGGTTAAAAACACTCTTATTCACTCGGATTCGTGCATTATGAGGCGCTGACCACCAAGATATGGAGATTTTCCAGTGCTTGACGACTATGACCGCCGGATTTTGAAGTTGATCCAGAGCGATTCAGACCGAACCCTGCAGGAAATCGCAGATCTGATCGGGCTCAGCGCAACGCCCACCGCCCGGCGCATGAAACGGCTCACCGAACAGGGCACCATTCGCAAGAATGTCAGCCTGCTCGACGCCGAAGCGCTCGGCCTGCACGCGACGCTCTTCGTCTCGATCCGCACCAGCCGCCACGATGCCGAATGGCTGGGCAAGTTTGCCGAGGGTGTCCGGCGGATGCCGGAAGTGGTCGAATTCTACCGTCTCAGCGGCGATGTCGACTATCTGCTCAAGCTCTGCCTGCCCGATGTCCGCGCCTATGACGAAGTCTACAAGAAACTGATCGCCATCGCGCCGCTCTCCGATGTCAGCGCCAGCTTCGCCATGGATGCGATCAAGAACACGACCGAATTGCCCGTGTAAGCGCGGCACCCTGGCGTCGCATGCATGAAATATGAGTCGGGATTTACCCGGTTGAAGGCGGCCTCGCGCTAGACCTCCAACACGGTGAAACACGTTATCGGGCCTCACCGGCAGACATTCGGGCAGAGACAGGACGACGCGTGACCATGCTCAATCGGACCGGTGTCTACAGCAGCTCGCTGCGCGTCAAAATCACCCTTCTCGCCTGTATCGCGTCCTTTATCACCGCCCTGGTGATGACCGCGCTGGTCTAAGTGAAGACCACCGAAGTCTCGCTCAACACCGCGATTGACAGCTTGGGCGCTGAAAGCCGTCTGGCGGCGCTGCAGTTTCGCGAGACTTTCCGGACCATGCAGAATGACGCCACCATCATTTCGCAATTGCCCCCCATCGCCGGGATCATCCGCAGTTCCACCAATGGTGGCATCGACCCGGCGGATGGCTCGACCACCACTGAGTGGAATCAACGCCTTGCCACCATTTTTACCTCGGTAATGCGGAGCCACCCGACCTATAACCAGATCCGTTATATCGGCTTGGCCGACAATGGCCGCGAGCTGGTCCGTGTCAATCGCCTTGGCGAGGAATTTGAAACCGTCGCCGAGGCGTCACTCCAAGAGAAGTCCGGTGAAGATTATTTTGGATACGGTGCCGCGCTTGCCCCGGGCGGCGTCTATTTCTCCCCGATCAGCTATAATCGCGAAAACAACCAGATCGATTCAGCCCGCATCCCGACTGTCCGCGGAATCGTGCCGGTCCACGACCCGCAGGGCGAAATCTTCGGGATGATCGTCATCAACGCCAATTACGAGTCCCTGCTCGCCGGCACATTCAGAACCATCCTGTTGAAACACGACACCTTCATCGTCAACCAGGCTGGCGATTACATGCAATACTCGGCTGCCGGTTCGATCTCACGGCTGGAAATGGCCGGTCACTACACCCGGCCCGCGCCACCCTTCCTGTCACGGCTGCAGTTTTCCGGCGGCGAAGTCTCGTTTATGGAGCCTGACAGCGTCAATTATTTCGTCGATCTGCCGATCGACGCCGACGCGAGCAATTCATCGCTGGGCATCGTACTGCGCGTGCCACGCGAGGAATTGATGCACCCCGTCTTCCAGACCCAGCGCCAAAGCATGGCCTTGGGCATTCTCCTGATCCTGCTGAGCAGTATTCTGACCGGATTGATGGCCAATCATCTGACCAAGCCGCTGCGGCACATGTCGAAGGAGATCGCCGGGGCCCAGGGCACAGACCGTCCTCTGAAACTGCCGGTCGGCTCCAATGACGAAATCGGCGAGCTTGCCCGCGCTTTCAAAACCATGACGGCCGGCCTGCAACAGAGTGAGCTGAAGACCCGGTCGATCATCGACAGCGTCGTCGACGGTCTGATCGTGATCGACGAATTTGGCAATATCGACAGCTATAATCCGGCCTGCGAACGGATTTTCGGCTATGAGCCGGACGAAGTGATGGGCCGCAATCTCAAAATGCTGATGCCGCCACGTTTCCGCGACGAGCATGATGGCTATCTTCAGGCCTACCAACGCACCAAGACCCGCAAGATCATCGGTATCGGGCGCGAAGTGATTGGTCAGCGCAAGGACGGCACCACCTTCCCGATGGACCTCTCCGTCAGCGAGATCCTGCAGAATGACCGGCCGCTCTATTGCGGCATTGTCCGCGACATCTCCGAGCGCAAGCAGATGGATATCATGAAGGATGAGTTCGTCTCTACCGTGAACCATGAATTGCGCACCCCGTTGACCTCGATCCACGGCGCGCTCGGCCTGTTGAAGATCAAGGCCGCAGACAGCCTCGATGACAAGAGCAGCCAATTGCTCGAACTGGCTCACAACAGCTGCCAGCGCCTGACCGTGCTGGTCAATGATATTCTCGACCTGGAAAAGATCGCGGCGGGCAAGATCGAATACCGGCTCGAAACAGTCGATGTTTGCGAGCTTGTCCGCACGATCGTGACCCAGAATGCCACGCTGGCGGAAGGCCGCGGTGTTGCCCTGGAAACCGAGTGCGCGATCGAGCAGGCCTTCGTCCGGCTCGACCCGAACAGGTTCAACCAGGCACTCGTCAATCTGCTCTCGAATGCGGTTCGCCACTCGCCCGAAAATGATGTGATCGCCATCTCGGTAACGGCCGGCGATACCGGCCGCGTCAGGATCTCTGTCGCCGACAACGGCCCCGGGATTCCCGAGGACTTCCGCACCAAGGTGTTTGATCGTTTCGCGCAGGCCGATAGTTCGCTGACGCGTACGGAAGGCAGTAGCGGCCTCGGCCTCAACATCACCCAGACCCTTATTGAAGCCTTCGGTGGCGAGGTCAGTTTCGAAACCGAAACCGGCCACGGGACCGTGTTCCACTTCGATCTGCCCATCTGTCCATTCAAACAAGAAGCGGCCTGATTCATGAACGATGATCTGAAGCGGATTCTCTATGTCGAGGACGTCAGCTCAATCGCCACGGTGGCGGTGATGGTACTCGAAGATCTCGGCGGTTTCGAGGTTCGCCATTTTCTGTCAGGCCAGGAAGCCATCGACGCCCTGCCGGGATTCGTGCCGCAATTGGTTTTGCTCGACGTGATGATGCCCGGCATGGACGGCCCGGAAGCCCTGCGCCGCATCCGGCAATTGCCCCAGGGCCGCGATCTTCCGGCGATCTTCATGACCGCCAAGGCGCAAGTTCATGAACAGGACGAATATATTGCCATGGGTGCCCTCGGCGTGATCGTCAAACCCTTCGAGCCCGTCTCGCTGTCAGCCACGATCCGCCAGATGTGGAAGACACGTGATTCTGCCGTCGCCTGACGCATCAGGCCTTCAAGGGCAGATCATGTGATCGGAAAATGGTGCACCGGGAGAGATTCGAACTCCCGACCCCTAGATTCGTAGTCTAGTGCTCTATCCAACTGAGCTACCGGTGCAGGCCATGCCATCAGGGTCTATGGCCCTGAAGAGGCGCGGAACCTAACCGCGAGCCCTGGCGAAAGCAAGTACTGCGAACGGGCAAAAGCAGGCGCAACGCAGAGGCCACAGAAGCCGGGCCGCCAAGGCGGATTACGCGGCAGCGTGAACGCCGCGTGCCACGGCCCGGGCGAGGCAATCTGCAGCCAGTGAGCCGAGCCGGGCGAGGCTGAATTCGGACGGCTCCGGCAGGGCCCGGGCCGCCGTCGACAAGGCAAAGACGACATCGCCATCAAAGGGTGTATGCACCGGCCGGATCGCCCGTGCCAGCCCGTCCTGGGCCATGATGGCGAGGCGCTGGGCCTGGGGCCGGGTCAGGGCGGCATCGGTGGCGATACAGGCAATCGTAGTGTTCTCGCGGGCCCCTGGATTGATCTTGGCCGCACCCCAGTCCTCCGGCTCTGCCGACCAGCCGGGCGCTGGACGGGCGCCGCCATACTCACCATCAATCTCCCAGGGCCAGGCCCAGTAGACATCACTGCCCGGCATGGTCACCGAGCCGAAACTATTGACGCAGACCAGCGCCGCGATCGTGATGCCGTCGGCCGTGACCAGACTGGCCGAACCGGTGCCGCCCATGCGCGATCCGGCGCGGGCGCCATAACCGGCTCCGGCGCGCCCCAGCCGCACCTCGTGAGATGCAGCGGCCAGCGCTGCCTTGCCGAGCTGATGATAGGGCGGCGCCTCGCCCCATGCCTTGTCGCCACCATTGGCCAGGTCATAGAGAATGGCCGAAGGGATGACCGGCGAGACCGGCACGCCAGGCGTTTTCATCAGGGCAAAGCCGCGCCCCTGGCCGCCGAGTACAGCCGCAACGCCATCGGCCGCCGCCAGCCCGTAGGAGGATCCGCCCGAGAGCACGACAGCGTCGACGGCATCGACCAGGGTGTGGGCCGCGAGCGCATCGGTCTCGCGCGTTCCCGGCCCGCCGCCACGGACATCGACGGCGCAGACGGCGCGTTGATCCGGCAGGATGACCGTGACGCCGGTCTGCACCGATGCGTCCTCGGCCTGGCCGACCTTGAGGCCGGTGACATCGGTCAATGTGTTGGTTTTGCCCGGAACTGCCATTTAGGGCCTCTCATCTGGTGCCGCTTCGCGCTATCGTGCCCACACTGCGACGAGGGGCAAGTGCAATGATCCGTTTTCTGCTGTCTGCCAGTGCACTGGCATCGATACTCGCTCTGGCGGCCTGCGGCCGCAATGAGCCGGCCGAGGCTGTCGCGGCGGATATTCCCGCCGAAAGCCAACCCCACCCGGCCATGGTCGCGGCGGCCAATCCGCTGGCCGTGGAGGCCGGGCTGGCGGCCTTGCGCGCCGGCGGCGATGCCGTCGATGCGGCGATTGCGGTGCAGAGCGTGCTTGGCCTCGTCGAGCCGCAAAGCTCCGGCCTCGGCGGCGGTGCCTTCATGCTGTATTTCGACGCCCAGACCGGCGAGCTGACAGCCTATGACGGCCGCGAAACCGCGCCGGCCAGTGCCTCGCCCGAGCTCTTTCTCGACGGGAATGGCGAGCCGCTGAGTTTCTACGATGCCGTCTTCTCGGGCCATTCCGTCGGTGCCCCCGGCGCGGTGGCCATGCTGGCCCTGGCGCATGGCGATCATGGCGAGCTGGACTGGGCCGACGGATTTGATGCCGCGATTGAACTGGCCGAGGACGGCTTCGCCGTCTCGCCACGCCTGCAGGGCCTGATCGCCGGCACCGCTCCGCGCACGCCGCTCGACGAATGGCCGGCCTCGCGGGACTATTTCTTTCTTGAGGATGGCAGCCCCCTGCCCGTCGGCCATCGCTTGCGCAATCCGGCCTACGCGATGAGCGCCCGCGCCATCGCGGCCGACTGGCACAATCTCTATTCCGGCCCACTCGCCGACGCGATCGTCGACGCCGTCCGGGCCGAGCCGCGTCCCGGCGGGCTGACGACCAGCGATCTGGCCGGCTATCAGGCCTTGCGCCGTGAGGCGATCTGCCGGCCCTACCGGCAATGGACGGTGTGCGGCATGCCGCCACCGGCCTCGGGCGGCGTGACGGTCAATGAGATCCTCGGCCTGATCGAGCCCTATGATATGGCCGCCACCGGCCCGGAAACCGTTGAGGGCTGGCGCCGCTTCATCGAGGCCAGCCGCCTGTCCTATGCCGATCGCGATGCCTATGTGGCTGACCCGGATTTCGTCACCGTGCCCGCCGAAGGCCTGCTGGCCGACGACTACATCACGGCGCGCTCGGCTCTGGTTACAGGCACTATGGCAACGCCGCATGTCACCGCCGGCATTCCCGACGGCATCAATGCGCCCGGCCTCGACGCCACGCCCGACTCGCCCGGCACCAGCCATTTCGTGATTGTCGACCAGGACGGCGATGTCGTTTCGATGACGACGACGGTAGAGAGCGTGTTTGGCAGCCACCGCATGGCCGGCGGCTTCTTTCTCAACAATCAGCTGACCGACTTCTCGCGCATCCCCGTCGATGCCGGAGGCCGGGCCATCCCCAATGCGCCGGAGGCCGGCAAGCGGCCGCGCTCCTCGATGTCGCCGACGATCGTGTTTGATGCAGACGGAAATTTCGTGCTGGCAACCGGTTCGCCCGGCGGATCCTCCATCATCGCCTATACCGCCAAGACCCTGGTCGGCATGCTCGATTGGGGTCTCACCCCGCAACAGGCGATCGATCTGCCCAATGTCGTTGCCAATGGCGATGTCGTGCGCGTCGAGGATGGCATGAATCCGGTTATCCTGGCGGGGCTGCAGGGACTCGGCTTCACGCTCGATGCCAATCGCGGCGAGATTTCCGGCATCCATATCGTCAGGCGCCTGGAAGACGGAAGATTGATTGGCGGCGCCGATCCCCGCCGCGAGGGCGTCGCACGGCAGCCCTGAACCCTGCAGCAAAATCTCCACGCGGCTCGCCGCTGGAAGTTTGCTTGGCCACCTCGCAATGGGAGGTGTGTGGGACGCCGGCGAATGCCGGAGCTGTTGTAGGTTTGGGGGGCATCCGGGAACAAGTCCGGTGGAGGTAGATTATTGTATTTGTAGGAAGTTTTTGACCCGCATAGCCCATCCATGGACAGAGTCCCCACGCTCTCTCGCCGGCCCGGCGCCTAGCGCAAAAGCGGGTCCATATTCAGTTCCGCATATACTGAATGCTGAAAGCTTGCGCCGCATCGATCATGCCCTCCTGATCGATGCGCCGGTCCCTCAATACGTCCAGGCCTTCCAGCTCGCTGGTGTCCTCATGCTCGGGAGTGTCCAGCGTCAGGACGATCACCTGAAGAAATCTCCGTCGGAATTCGACGGCGGGATCTGTCGTCTCCACTGGGACATCTTCCCTATTCGGCCGGTCCCGCAGCCGCCGCGATCACCGCATCATACATTGCCCGCCCGGCATATCCGTCCGGAGCATGCCCGTTCGCACGCTGAAAGGCGCGCAGGGCGTCGCGCGTGCGCGGACCGGCCAGCCCGTCCGGCGTGCCTGAATCATGGCCCAGCGCATTCATCGCCGCCTGCATCTCGCGGGTCTGGCTGCGGGTCAGGGGGACATCGTCGACGGGCCAGGGGCCGATGAAGGGCACGGCGCCGGCGATGCGGTCGGCGAGATGGGCGACGCCGAGCGCGTAGGCGGTGGAGTTGTTATAGCGCTTGATGACGCGGAAATTCGGGAAGGTCAGGAAGCCTGGCCCGGCAATGCCGGCGGGCAATTCCAGACGCGCGGTCAGCATCAGGCCGTCGGCGCTCCAGCCATGGCCGGCGGCCGGTGTGATGCCGCGCATCGCCCATTCGCTGACGAGGCGGTTCTGGTCGGGATTCCAGCGGCTGACGTCAAAATCATCCGGCACCGAGACTTCGATCACGGTCGGCGCACCGGTCTGCCAGCCGGCGCGGGCGAGCAGATTGGCGGCCGAAGCGAGGGCATCGCCATTATTCGTCCAGATATTGCGGCGGCCATCACCATCGAAATCGACAGCGCGTTCCAGATAAGTGGTCGGGATGAACTGCATCTGGCCCATCGCGCCGGCCCAGGAACCGGTCAGCTGGTCGCGCGTGGCATAGCCATTATCGACCATATGCGCGACGGCGATCAGCTGATCCTCGGCCCAGCCGCGGCGGCGGCCTTCCCAGGCCAGGGTGGCGAGCGCCTGGATGATGTCATTATTGCCCGGGATCTGGCCGTAGGAGCTTTCCAGCCCCCAGATCGCGATCAGGGTTTGCGCGCGCACACCGTATTGCGTGGCGACCGCATCAACGAGTGCGCGATTGCTCTCATAGGCAGAACGCCCGTTGGCGATCCGCAGATCAGACGCTGCAATATCGAGATAGGACCAGATCGGCCGCACGAATTCCGGCTGGCTCCCATCGCGCTCGATAATGCGCATTTCCGGCGTCAACCCGTCGAGCATGGCGGAAATCGTTTCCGGTTGCGCACCGGAATCGGCCAGACGGACGCGGAAGCCGGAAAGCCAGGCGTCGAAGCTTTCACCCTCGGGCTGGGCGTGAACGGTCGGAGCAAACAACAGGGCCATCAGGCCAATAAGAAGCGCGCGGATTATCCCCTCCTGAGGAATTGCGCCGGATCCAGCCCGGCAATTTCGATTATAAGTTTGCGCTTCAGCGCGTCCACGAAATCCTCATGCTCATTTGTGGGCGAAATGAAGGCACCGGGCCCGGCAATCACCTGTTTTTCAAAATAATCTGCAACATCGATACTGACCGAGGGCCGAAACGGGCTTTGCCGCTCGGACTGGATCGGCAGGCCATTGATGGTGATCAGCGCGGTTTCGGCGCGGCTGCGGGCCTGGGACAGGGAGGAGCCGGAATTCTGCGGCCCGTCACCGGACAGATCGATCACCTGGCGCATGCCCTGGTAATCATTGTCCTCGATCAGGGTGATCGAACTCTCGATCGCGGCGCCGATCGCCGTGCGACGGCCGGAGATAAAGGGCGCGGTCGCCAGGCTGGCGGCGAAAATACGGGCATCGGCCTCGGTGCCGATGACCGTCCAGGGCGCGACGACACGCTGGAAATCGCCGTCCGCCCATTCCAGATACATCACCGCGATACGGCCATAGCCGCCGCCCTGGATCGCTGAAATCACTTCCGGATCGGCCAGTGCCGCGACATGGCCTTCGCGCTGGCGCCGCGCCTCGACCTCATCGATCGAGGAGGAGACATCCACCGCGAGCACGAGTTCAAGATCGACATATTCGCGGCCATCGGCGGTGTATTCCACCGGCCGTGAAAGATAGTCGGGCGGCGCCTCGCTACCACCGATCAGAAGAGACGCGAAGAGCAGACATGCCAGCCCCAACCCCGGCCTCACGGCGCGCGTCCCACGACGGACGGGCCGGCGTCCGGCAGGGCAAGCTCGGAGCGCGACGGCATGGCGCCGGCGATCTCGAGAACAAGCTTGCGCAGAATCGCGACGCGAAATTCGTCCTCGGCCCGGGCCGGCAGCACGAAGGCACCAGGACCGGTAATCACATTCTCGCGAAAATAACCCTCGAGATTGACTTCGACCGGCCTCACCCAGCGTCCGGGACTGGCCGAGATCACGGGCAGGCCATTAACGACAATGCCCGACCGGCTGGCGAGCGCATGGGCGCTTTCCAGCGGCATGCCCTGGTTTTGCGGTCCATCCCCGGAAATATCGATGATCAGGCGCGGTGCGGTGAAGTCATTGTCGTCGATGCGGCGGACAGCATCGGCAATCGCCGAACCGATCGCAGTATAATGACCGCGCTCGAAGGGGGCTGCGGCGACCTGTGCGGCAAAGCCCAGCGCGTCTTCCTCGCTGGCGATCACGGTCCAGTCGGCGGCGGCGCGCTGAAAACCGGTATCGGCCCATTCGACATAGGTGACGGCGATCCGCCCCAGCGGCCCGCCCTGGATCGAGCGGATCACATCCTCATGCGCCAGCGCCGCGACATAGCCCTCGCGCTGGCGATGCGCCTCTTCCTCGTCGACGGAGTAGGAGATATCGACCGCGAGCACGAGTTCGACATCAACATCGACACGATCATCCTGTGCTGCGGCATTGGCCGCCAGCCCGCTCACACAAACGGCCGCGAGCGCGGCCGAAACGCAATTACCCAGATGTGTCATGGGCGCGAAACTATGGGCGCTGCCGGGCAAGAGCAACTGACGATGTTGTAAGAGAGGATTTTCGCCACAAGGGCGGAACCCGGTCGGCAAGGGCAGACGATACAGTCTGCGCGCACGAACAGGCGCACTCATACCCGGATATGACCTTTCACACCCGGGTATGAGCGGAATGCCCTAGTCTAAACGAGCCAGACTAGTTTGGTTCGTCAGCAGCAGGCTCATCAGCTGGCGGCGTGACCGCATCTTCAACGGCCTCGGCCGCATCCTGGATAGCGTCGCCGGTTGCGTCGGCCGCATCCTGGATCGCTTCGCCAGTTGCGTCGGCGGCGTCTTGCAGGTGGTCGCCCACGGTCTCTTCTTCGACGAGGCCCATGTCTTCAGCGGCTTCTTCAGCGGCATCGCCCATGGCATCAGCGGCGTCTTCCATTTGCTCGGCTGCCGAATCCATATTGTCTTCGGCGCTCTCACCCGTTCCATCGGAACAGGAAGCGAGCAGTAGTGCTGCGGCCGAGGCCGCGATCATCAGTTCAAAACGCATGTCAGTCTCCTTGTGACCGGGCACACATACCAGATTTTGCCGGGCATGAATGCAGTTTTCTTAACCATGTGTAATATATTTCGCACCTGCGGCATCGCAAGATCCGCATTCGGCGCTTTTCCCGCCGGCCGGGCGGCTGAACCGCACGTCCCCGTTGACAGTGCAACAGCCCTCAGCTACTCCGCGCCCTCCTTATTCAATGCGTGTCAACACGAAGGCCTTGCCATGAAAGTCCGCAGCTCTCTCAAGTCGCTGAAAAATCGTCACCGTGATTGCAAGGTCGTGAAACGTGGCGGCCGTGTCTATGTGATCAACAAGACCGACCCGCGCTTCAAAGCCCGTGCCGGCTAGGCTTTCACAGTCGATGGCCCGCAAGGCTGTCCTGTGGGATCTGGGCAAAGTCCTTCTGGACTGGTCGCCCGCCTATCTCTATCGCAAGATGTTCAGAACTGAAGACGCGGTCCAGGACTTCCTGGGCCGTGTTTGCACGATGGAATGGCACCAGGCGCATGATCGCGGCGTGCCAATGGCGGAGAATCGCCGCGCGCTGATTGCGCAATATCCTGAGCATGAAGCAGCGATCGCCGCCTGGGAAACCCGCTTTCCCGAAATGCTCAAGGGCTCCATCCCGGGCACGGCCGAAGTGATCGAAGCGCTCGCCGCACGCGGCATCCCGCAATACGCACTCACCAATCTGCCGGCCGAATGGGTCGGGCCCGTCAACCGGCTCTACCCGGCCATGCGCCATATGCGCGACACCATCGTCTCGGCGCATGAGGGCGTCATCAAGCCGGACCGGCGCATCTATGAGATCACCGCTGCGCGCCTCCCCCATGACCCGGCCGACGTGATCTTCTTCGATGACCGCGAGGCCAATGTCATCGCAGCGCGCGAATTCGGCTTTGATTCCGAGCTGTTCACTGACGAAGCCAGGCTGCGCGCAGACCTGGCGGCCCGCGGCCTGCTCTAGCGCCGGGCCGGTGCGACAAGATTCCGGACCGCGAGAATCAGCAACCCCCTATCCATGCCGCTCCGCTTGGCCTTAAATGCATACCGGAAACACGAAACCCGCGCAGGCCGGCATCAGACCGGACGCGCCTAACGGTCGATATCGAGGAGAACGCCATGGATCTCAACTTCACGCCAGAGGAAGAGGCCTTCCGCGCAGAAGTCCGCAGTTTTCTCAAGGACAATCTGTCCGAAGAGCTGGCGGCCAAGGTTCGCAATGGCGAAGAGCTCGGCAAGGCCGACCTCGAAGGCTGGCACGCGACGCTGCAAAGCCGCGGCTGGCTGGCCGTGACCTGGCCGGTCGAATATGGCGGCCCGGGCTGGAATGCCGTGCAACGCCATATCTTCGACGAGGAATGCGCCCTGGCCAACACGCCGCGCATCGTGCCCTTCGGTCTGGGCATGCTCGGCCCCGTCCTGATCAAATTCGGTACCGAAAAGCAGAAAGCCGACATTCTGCCGCGCATTCTCGACGGCACGGATTGGTGGTGCCAGGGCTATTCCGAGCCCGGTGCCGGCTCCGACCTCGCCAGCCTCAAGACCCGCGCCATCCGCGAGGGCGATGATTACATCATCAATGGCCAGAAAACCTGGACCACGCTGGGCCAGTATGCCGACAAGATTTTCTGCCTCGTGCGCACCTCCACCGAGGGCAAGCGCCAGGAGGGGATTTCCTTCGTGCTGGTCGATATCAAGACGCCCGGCATTGAAGTGCGCCCGATCAAGCTGATCGAGGGCGGGTATGAAGTGAATGAGGTCTTCTTTTCCGATGTCCGCGTGCCGGTCTCCAATCTGGTCGGGGTCGAGAATGAAGGCTGGACCATCGCCAAATTCCTCCTCACCCATGAGCGTACCGGCATTGCCGGCGTCGGCGCCTCGACGCAGGCGCTGCACGAGCTCAAGGCGCTGGCCCGCAAGCTGAAACGCCGCGGCAAGCCGCTGATCGAGGATCCACTGTTCGCGGCCCGAATCGCCGAGGCCGAGATCGATCTGGAAGCCCTGCGCATGACCAATCTGCGGGTACTGGTCGATGCCTCCGGCGGCGCCGCCTCCAACACCATCGCCTCCATGCTGAAGATCAAGGGCACGGTGATCCGGCAGAATCTCGACGATCTCGCCCGCCGCGCCCTCGGCCCGGCCGCTGCCCCCTTCCCGATGGACGCACTGGCCGGCAATCTCGCCGTCGCGCCACCGGAAGCGGCTGCCAGTGCCGCCAGCTATTTCAATAATCGCAAGCTTTCGATTTTCGGTGGGTCCAATGAGATCCAGCGCAATATCATCGCCAAAGATCTTTTCGGAGTCTGAGCCATGAATTTCAATCAAACCGACGACCGGCGCATGATCTCCGACAGCCTGCGCCGCTATCTCGCCGACCAGTATCCGGTCGAGCACCGTATCAAAATCGCCTATGACGCCCCCTTCCACGACCCGAAGAAATGGGGCGAACTGGCCGAGCTCGGCATTCTCGGTGCCCTCGTGTCGGAAGACCAGGGCGGTTTCGGCGGCGAAGGCTTTGATATCACCGTGGTGTTCGAGGAATTCGGCCGCACACTGTGCCCGGAACCCATGCTCGGCAATCTGATGGGCCTGCGCCTCTATGCCGCCTTCGGCCAATCGGACAAGGTCGACGCCATCATCGCCGGCAGTGCGCGCACGGCCCTGGCCGTGTTCGAGGCGGATGCCTTCACCGATACAAGCGAGATCGCCACCGCGGCCAGCAAGTCCGGCGAAAACTGGACACTGAGCGGCCGCAAGAGCCTGGTCTATGGCGGTCATGCCGCGGACACGCTGCTGGTCGCAGCGCGCACGCCGGCCGGCAAGATCGGCCTGTTCGAGATTGAGGCGTCAGCTGCGGACATCCATAGCTACGCCATGATTGATGGTGGCGGCGCGGCAGAGGTGGGGCTCGACAATGTGTCCGCCACCTGTCTCTCCGACGACGCGGGCGAGGCTATCGAGGCCGCCCTCGATGCCGGTCGCCTGGCGCTGTGCGCCGAAGCCGTCGGAGCGATGGATGTGCTCCAGGCGATGACCAAGGACTATCTGATGCAGCGCCAGCAATTCGGTCGCCCGATCGCGACCTTCCAAGCCCTGCAACACCGCCTCGTCGACCTGTCGATCGAGATCGAGCAGGCCCGCTCCATCACCATCCACGCCGCCGGCGCCCTCGACACGCCCGGCCGCGCCCTCGCCGTCGCCAAGGCCAAAAACCTGATCGGCCGCGCCGGCAAGCTCGTCGCCGAGGAGGCGGTGCAGATGCATGGCGGTATCGGCATGACCTGGGAATATGCCGGCTCCCACTACGCCAAACGCCTGACCATGATCGACGCCCAGCTGGGCGACAAGGAAGATCAGCTGCGGCGGGTGATGGAATTGATGGCGGCCTAAAGGTTGGGGGCACGTGCCGGCGGTGCGTGCCCCTCCATCTAACACCCGTCATCCTGACTTTCGTCAGGATGACGGAGATGTATTGGCAAACGCGTTGGAGTGTCTTCCCCGGGACACGTACCAGAGGTACATGTCCCTATCCCCAGCCGCACAGGACACCCGCCATGACCCAGCTTCGCCCCCTCGGCTCCAGCGGCCTTTCCACCCCGGCCCTCGTCTTCGGCGGCAATGTCTTCGGCTGGACGCTCAAGGCGCCACAGGCCTTCGACGTGCTCGAGCGTTTCATCGCCGGCGGCGGCACGATGATCGATACCGCCGATGTCTATTCGGCCTGGATACCGGGCCATGTTGGCGGCGAGTCGGAGACGGTGATCGGGGAATGGCTCAAGCGGCGCGGGCGGCGCGATGATGTGTTGATCGCGACCAAGGTCGGCATGTTGCCGATCGACGGGCCGAAACCGCTCGATCCGGAATTGATCGCGCGCCATGTCGAGGCGTCGCTGAACCGGCTGCAGACGGACTATATCGACCTCTATTACGCCCACCAGGACGATCCCGACACGCCGATGGACGAGGTGTTGCACGCCTTTTCCGAACTGGTTGAAGCCGGCAAGGTCAAGGCGCTCGGCGCGTCCAACTTCACGGCAGAACGTCTGGGCGAGGCGCTGGAAATGAGCGCGGCGCGCGGCTGGGCTGCGTATTCCGTGCTGCAGCCGGAATTCAACCTGATCCGCCGCCACCGCTTTGCCGGCGCGCTACGCGATCTGTGCATCGAGAAGAATATCGGCGTTCTGAGCTATTTCGGCCTCGCCTCGGGCTTTCTGACCGGCAAATACCGCTCAAAGGCCGATCTCGGCAAAAGTTCGCGCGGCGACCGGATGACGGCCTATTTTACCGATGCGCACATGGCCGTGCTCGCCGTGATGGACGATATCGCGGCCGAGACCGGCGCCAGCCTGTCGCAGATCTCCCTCGCCTGGATCGCCGCCCAGCCCGGCATCACCGCCCCGATCGCCAGCGCCACCAGTCTCAAACAGCTCGACGAACTGCTCGGCTCGCGGACGCTGCAGCTGAGCGCGGAGCAATTGGCGCGGCTGGACGCGGCGCAGGTCTAGGGCGGCAAGCGACGCACCCCGGCCCGCTGTCAGCCGCCAATCTTCACCGTGCTGGCCTGCGGTCCCTTATTGCCGACGGTTTCGGCAAAGGTGACGCGGGTACCGGGCTCCAGATCGGACATCTGGCCGTTCACCACACTATTCCTGTGAAAATAGATCTCGCGCCCGTCATCGGTGTCGAGAAAGCCGAATTCGCCCGAGGCATCGATATTGCGCACGGTGGCTGCCGGCGCGGGATCGTGATGTTTGACATCGCCGCGGATCTTGCGGGCGCGGTCCTGCAGCCGGCGCCGGGCACACCTGAAGGCGTCATTGATCGCGAATGTCACATCGCCATGGCGCTCGTCGAGATGCGGCGTGCGGCTGATATTGACCTCATGTCCGCCGGGCAGGGAGAGATGGATATTGAGCTCATAGGGAGCGCCGGTGCGGTGGTGCCCGCCGGGCCCTTTGAGCACGGCCCGCGCCGCGATGATATGCCCGAACCGGGTTTCGAGCTCGTCGACGCGCTCGCCAATGCTCGCCTGCAATTTCGGGTTCGGCTCCATGCCCTGGAAGTCGATCTGCAGCGGAGTGTCCATGCCATTCTCCCTGAGTTTCTTCTTGAGACAGACGGGGAGGATAACAGGCTGCAACCCCGCCTTGGAAGAAATATCGGGCCGGCAAACCGCTGGCGCAAGCGCGACCTTTTGACCGTGCCGCGCGCTTGCGTTTGGAATCCGGCTGCCGCCCAACTAGAATGGATGGCGTCATGACAGCTTCAAAACCACCTCATTCCAGCGCGCCGATCGCCACCGCCGAAGTCACGATTCCCCCCTTGGGCCTGCGCGGCATATTGCGCTGGCCGGACAATCCCGCCGGTCTGGTGATCTTCGCCCATGGCAGCGGTTCCAGCCGGCTCAGCCCGCGCAATAACCACGTCGCCGAGGCACTGAGCGCGGCGGGACTGGCAACGCTGTTGTTCGACCTCCTGAGCCCGGCCGAAGAGGCCGACCGCGCCAATGTGTTCGATATTCCCGTCCTCGCCGGCCGGCTGACGGGCGTGATCGACTGGAGCGGCGGAATCGCGGAAATGGCCCGCCTGCCCCTCGGCCTGTTCGGGGCCAGTACCGGCAGTGCCGCCGCCCTGATGGCCGCCGCCGAGCGCCCCGACCGAATCGCTGCCATCGTCTCGCGCGGCGGGCGGCCGGATCTGGCCCGGGATGCGCTGCCGGCGGTTCGCGCCCCGACCCTGCTGATCGTCGGCGGTGCCGATGGCGAGGTCGTGACCCTGAACGAGGCCGCAGCCGCGCGACTGGGAGACCGGGCACGGCTGCTCGTGGTGCCCGGTGCCACGCATCTCTTTCCCGAACCGGGCGCCCTCGATGCCGTCGTCGCGGCGGCGCGCGACTGGTTCCTGGGCCATCTTGCAGGGCCAGCTATTGGCAGAAAAGGTGGAGACAATGCCGTTTGAAAATCGAACCGATGCCGGCGAACAGCTGGCCCGGGCGCTGACGCTCTACAAGGGGCAGGATATCATCGTGCTGGCACTGCCGCGCGGCGGCGTGCCGGTGGCAGCCGAGGTGGCACGGTATCTGGGCGCGCCGCTCGATCTGCTGCTGGTGCGCAAGATCAGCGTGCCCCTGCAGCCGGAACTGGCGATGGGCGCCATTCTCGATGGCAGCGATCCTATTATCGTGCGCAATGAAAACGTGATCCGGATGTATCGGATTTCCGAGGATGTATTCGAAGAGGTCCGCGAGCGCGAACTGATCGAACTGGAGCGCCGCCGCGAAGCCTATCTGGGCGACCGCACCAGCATAGGGATCAAGGGCCGCATCGCGATCATCATCGACGACGGCATCGCCACCGGCGCCACCGTGCGCGCCGCCCTCAAGGGCCTGCGCCTGCGCGGCCCGAAACAGATCGTCCTCGCCATCCCCGTTGCGCCGCCCGACACGGTGGCGCAGCTGCGGCGCGAGGTCGACGATCTGGTGTGTCTGGAACAGCCGGCCGGCTTCGGGGCGATCGGCATGTATTATCGCGATTTCGGCCAGGTTTCCGACGCGGAGGTGGTCGCGCTGCTGGCTGCGGCAACCAAGTCCGGCTATGCGCCATAGCGTTCCGCCGCGACGCCGGCCCGAAACCATCTTCCCCGGGACGCCTTCACCGGTTACATCTGTCTGACGAACCACGCCGAATCCCGGCCTAAAGAAAGAAACCCACCATGTCCGCCTATCCCCTCACCATGCTCGGCACACTCGCCGTTGTCCTGATCACCCTGATCTTCGCGGCCCGCACCGGGCAGGCGCGCGGCAAGACGGGCGTCAAGGCGCCGGCCATGTCCGGTTCGGAAGAATTCGAGCGCGCCAATCGCGTTCACCTCAACACGGTCGAGCAATTGGTGATGTTCCTGCCGGTGATGTGGATTTTCGCCAGCCAGATGGGCGATCTCGCGGCCGGCATCGCGGCGCTGGTCTGGGTGATCGGGCGCGTGCTCTACAGCGCGGCCTATATGGCTGACCCTGCCAAGCGCACTGTCGGCTTCCTGATCGGTTTCGCCGCCCTGGTGATCCCATTCCTGATCTCGACCGGCCTGATCCTGTGGGGCCTGTTCACCGGCTGATTCCGGCACCTTAAATCCTGGCAAGATGCGGCGGCGCCCTCTGGACGCCGCCGCAAGAGCCTCTATCCTTGTGACCATGATGATCCTGCTCGCCTCCGCCCTGCTGACCTTCGCCGCCGCGCAGGACGTCGCGCCGATCACCGAGACGGTGCAGATCGCGCCGCAGGTCGAGTTCCAGACACCGCAGGAGCGGCTGACGGCCCGGCTCGATGCGCTGGCCACCGCCGATGAGGCGCAGGCCCGGCCGCTGGTCGACGAGATTTTTGCGCTCTGGTCGCATTCGGGCAGCGATACGATCTCGCTGCTGATGGATCGCGGCCATGCGGCCGAAGCCGCTGGCGACAATGATGTCGCAGCGCGGATGTATGACCATGTCACAGCGCTGGCGCCGGACTTCGCCGAGGGCTGGCTGGCCGCCGGACGCGTCGCGACGCAGCTGGAAGACTGGACCTATGCCTTCGAGACGCTGAACACGGCACTCACCCTCGAGCCGCGCCGATTCGACGCCTATGTCACGCTCGGCCGGGTGCTCGAGAATGCCCAGGCGCTCAATGCCGCCCTCGACGCCTATGAAGAAGCGCTGGAAATTCATCCCACCTATGCCCCGGCGGTCAGCGCCAAGGCCCGCATCGATGCGGCGCGCGCCGGACGCGCGCTGTAACGGTGACGCCAGCCGGTCTCATCGCGCTGATTGCCCTTGCGGGGCTTTTTCTCGGCGCCCTTGGCGGCTGGCTGGTTTCGCGCCGCATTGCCAGGGCGCATCCGCCGGACGGCGAGTTTCTCGAGATTGACGGCACACGCCTGCATTACCGCCGCAATGGCGACCCGGCCCACCCCGCCATTCTGGTCCTGCACGGTGCCGCCTCCAATCTGGAAGAACCATATCTCGCCCTCGGCGAGGCGTTCGCGGGCGAGCATGTCATCTGGCTCGACCGTCCCGGGCTCGGCTGGAGCGGGCGTCCGAAATCGAGGCGCTGGTCACCCGCGGACGAAGCGGCGCTGATCGTCAAATTCCTCGACCGGCTCGATATCCGCGAAGCCGTTGTGATCGGTCATTCCTGGGGCGGGGCGATTGCGATGCGTCTCGCCATGGACCATCCCGGCCGCGTCACCGGGCTTGTGCTTGTGGCGCCGGCGCTTTCCGCCTGGATCGGCGAAGCGGCCTGGTTCAATGCCGCGAGTGGCTGGCCGCTGGTCGGGCCCCTGCTGACCCGCGTCATCATCCCGCTGGCCGGACAGGGCCAGCTCGAATCCGGCGCCCGCAAGGCCTTCCATCCCGAGCCGGTGCCCGAGGATTATGTGGCACGTTCACGCCTGCCACTCATCCTGCGTCCGTCAAACTGGATCGCCAATGCGCGAGACATGATGCAGGTCAATCCGCATCTGGAAATGCAGGAAGAGCGCTATCAAGACATCGCGCTGCCAACCGTGTTTCTGGCCGGGAAAGCCGATACCGTGGTGTGGACGCATCGCCATTCCGGCCAGGTCGCGGCGCGGATGGCGCATGCCGAGCTGCGCCTGATTTCCGGCGCCGGGCACAATCTCCATCACCACCACCCCGGCGCTGTGCTCGAAGCGGCGATCGCCGTACGCGAACGGGCGCAACACTGATAAATCCGGTGGAAAGCACTGGCCGACCGGCTTGAGGCAGACGCCTTGCCAGCCTAGTGTCGCGCTCCGCCGCAGCAAAGGTTACACAGATGGCTTTCACCGACACCGCACCGACAGGCCCGATTGACGATTCCGACGCCATGGGCGGGGTCGCACGCGATCATCTGAAGTCTTTTGTCGCCCGCATCGAGCGGCTTGAAGAAGACAAGGCCAATGTCGCCGCCGACATCAAGGAAGTCTATGCCGAGGTCAAATCCATGGGTTTCGATCCCAAGGTGATGCGCAAGGTGATCTCCCTGCGCAAGATCGACCGCAATGAGCGCCAGGAAATGGAAGCACTTCTTGAATTGTATCTCGGCGCCGTCGAGAGCTAGACTACCCGCCTCCCCCAAACGGAGGATCGCGTGCCGCGCAAGATAGACGAGAAAAAGACCCGCAAGGCCCTGCGCCGGCTGGAGCGTGCCAAACGCGCCGCCGAGCAGGCCGGCACGCCCGATGCCTCGCTGTCGGAATGGGAGGGCGAGTTTCTCGGCTCGCTGGAGGAAAGGCTCGAAACCTATGGCTCCGCCTTCAATGATCCCGGCAAGGGCGATACCGAGGAAGCGCTCTCGGCGCGCCAGGCGCTGAAACTGCGGGAAATCGAGAAGAAGGCGGCCGGCAAGGCGCGCAAACCCATGTCTCAGGGCAAGGGTTTCAAACGCAAGACACCCGGCCCGGCCCCGCGTTCGCGCGAGATCCATGAGGATTTTGATCCGTCTCCCCCGCCGGCGTCCACGCCGGTTCCCGTGCCCGGACGCGTGCCCGGACGCGTGTCCGGCCCTGTCCCGGTGCCCGCGTCTCCGGACGACGCCCCGGCGTCAGAGCCAGCGGCCCGCCGGGCTGGCGGATTCACGCCGCGCGTGATCGAGGGTGGCAAGACTCGCCTTTGAGGCAAGGTGTTAGCGCGGCGTTAAATCTATTCCCAATCGCCAGGCGCGCCGTCCGGGCAAACGCGTATCATTGCCCTTCGATCAGAGGAGATCAGAGCAATGTTCGACGCGCGCTTCGACCCGATGGATCAGCTGGAGCTGATGCAGGAAAGCATTCTGGAATGCCTTGGCTCGGCCGTAGAAAACGGAATTACCTCGGTTCGCGGTGCGAGCGCCTTCCAGCGCGGGATTGCCCAGCTCGACCGGCTGAGCGCCTTCAAGGCCGACCACATCTATGCGCCACTGACGGCCGATCCGCTGGCGCGCGAATATGTCGCCCATCTCGACGAGCAATTGCTCGATCTGATGGCCCGGATCGACATCTTGCGCACCCATGTCGAACTTGGACTGGAAGTGGGCAGCGCCAATGTCGCCGGCATGACGGATTCGCTGCTGGCCCTGGTCCGGCAATTGAGGATTTCCTTCAGCCGCGAGGCCGCCCTGATCCCGGTCTATGCCGCCTGGCAGGAACGCTCGGCGATCAATATGCCGCCGCCGCGGGAAGTCGGGCTCGCCAGCGCCCACATGTGATTTTCATCATCCCCAGCGGCCCCGCGCTCTCCCCCCGGCGCGGTGCCCCAAATGGCGGGCCGCCTCCATCTGGAGACGGCCCGTTTTTTTGGGAAATCTTTCGCAGCCCGGAATAGAAACGGGCCAGATCCCATAGGGAACCGGCCCGCTTCACAGCCTGCCGCACAACACGCGGCAGGCATCCCGTGGCTGGGAAGCTGGTCTGGAAATCTAGCCGGTGGCGCGGACGCCCTCGACATCGAGATCGTATTCGCGGACCTTGCGATACAGGGTCGAGCGGCCGACACCGAGGCGGCGAGCCACTTCGCTCATCCGTCCGGCATAGGTCTCGATCGCGAATTCGATCAGGTCCCGTTCGATATCCTCGAGCGAGCGCAGATTGCCACCCTCATCCATGATCTCGACCGGGGCCGGTTCGCCAGCGCCTGCAATCAGCTCGACCGCCGCTGGAGAGATTTCCCCAGCACTCGGCGCTCGGCTCTGGATATCGGGGATCAGGCCGGAGATCTGCGGGAAATCGGCCGGGGTGAGATAGTCGCCATCGGCAAGAATAACGGCGCGGAAGACCGCGTTCTCGAGCTGACGCACATTGCCCGGCCAGTCGAATGAGCTGAGCATGGCATGGGTTTCCGGCGCCGCATCGACGATCGCCTTGCCTTCCTGGGCATTGAAACGGCCAATGAAGTGACGCACCAGGGCGGGTACATCATCCCGGCGCGAACGCAGGGAGGGCACTTCGATCGGGAAGACATTGAGGCGGTAGAACAAATCCTCGCGGAAAGCCCCGGCAGCGACGCGTTCTGTCAGATCGCGATTGGTCGCCGAAATGATGCGGGTATTGACCTTGACGGGACGCTTGGAGCCGACCGGATCAACCTCGCCCTCTTGCAGGGCGCGCAGGAGTTTGACCTGCATGTCGAGCGGCAGCTCACCGACTTCATCCAGGAAAAGCGTGCCACCATCGGCCTCCTGGAATTTGCCCATATGCTTGCCGGTCGCGCCGGTGAAAGAGCCCTTTTCGTGACCGAACAGGGTCGATTCGACCAGGTTTTCCGGGATCGCCCCGCAATTGACCGCGACAAAGGGACCACCGGCGCGCTTGGACGCGGCCATGATCGACTGGGCGACCAATTCCTTGCCAACGCCGGACTCGCCGGTGACCAGGATCGGGATATCCGATTGCGCGGCGCGTTCACCGAGCCGGACGACCTGCTGCATCGCTGCGGCATCGGCGATCATGTCGGCAAAGCCGGACATATTGGCCGCCTTGCGGGTCAGCCGCTGGACTTCGCCGCTCAGATTCTGGACTTTCAGCGCATTGCGGATCGAGACCGTGATGCGTTCCGGACTGGCCGGCTTGACGAAGAAGTCCGACGCGCCGGCCCGCATGGCCGCCACTACGGTTTCAATCCCGCCGCTCGCGGTCAATACGATGACCGGAAGATCCGGCAATCGCTTCTTGACCGCTTCCAGCGTCTCCATGCCATCCATCCCCGGCATGATCAGATCGAGCAGCATCACATCGACAGGCGATGTAGCCACTCGGTCCAGGGCCGCATCGCCGCTTTCTGCGGTCTCTACGCGGTAGCCCTGTTTTTCGATCACCGCCTGAAGAAGGCGGCGTTGCGTCGGATCGTCATCAACGATCAGCACTGATTTCACCATCACACCCACGCCTTTTCGGTCGCATTGTTTTCGCCGGGTCTTTTGACCTCGCTGCCGTTGCCGACAGGGCGTCTATGCGGACCGTTATGGGACACTCTTCTAAATTTCACGTTTAAGCGGCGGCAAGGACCGGTTAAGCATAAGCTTGCCGAGAGGGGCCGCCCTCGCCTTCGAGACGCGATGATGAACGATCCAGCCAGCCGAATTTCCGGGAATAGCGTGCGCTGGCCGTTTGCAGCGCGGGACGGGTTTTCAGATTTGCAGGAGCACCAGCGGCTGCTCTTCATTCATTCCCTGCCCGGCATGCTGGTCTGGCCCGGTCTGTTATTCGGCCTCGCCATCGCGTTCCAGATTCTCTCCCAGGGAGCCTGGGCCCTGATCGATGGCAAGACGCTGGGCCTGACGATGGAGACCGCACAATTTGCCGGATCGGCCGTGGCCTACGCGGTGCTGGCGCTGCTGATGTGGCATCATTTCGGAATTTATGCCGCCCACCGCGCCGCCTTCTCGGTGATCCCGTTGCGGCTGCAGGACTATCTCGCGGGTCTGCTCGTCCTCGTTTTCATGCTGACCATTGGCAGCCCGCTGACGCTCTGGTTCCACCAGATCGCGATGCTGGATCCGGGCCTGACCCTGGCCGGCGGAGCCGAGCTGGAGGATGTCTCCAATGTCGATGATTTCGTCAGCAATGGAGCGGCCCTGTGGGCGATCATCCTGTTGACCATGCTGGCGGCACCGATTGTCGAGGAGGTCCTGTTCCGCGGCTGGATGTTGCCCATGCTGATCGCGCGCGGCGTGCCCGGCCTGTTCGCCGTCCTGATTTCGGCGGCCGCTTTCGGACTGATCCATATCGGCCAGGGCCTGATGGTGATGACATCGACCGCCCTGCTCGGCGTGGCCCTGGGTGTGGCGCGACTGGTGAGCGGCCGCGTCGCCGCACCGGTCCTCGGACATATCGCCAATAATGCATGGGCGGTATTCGCCATACCCGTTCTGACCGGAATGCAGCCGGGCTGAGATTGACGCAGCGCAGCATCGGCGCTAGCGCTGGATCATGACAAAGACCTCCCCCCGTCCGGCGCGCCCGCCGGCTCCGCTTGTCCAGTATGAAGGCGCCAGGCCACCCGCACCGGCCTGGTTCGAGCGCGCGCTCGCCGTGCCGACCGAAACCGGCACTGTCATCGTCGACAATGCCACCATTCACTGGAAAGCCTGGGGCGAGACCGGCCTGCCCGGCCTGATCCTGGTGCATGGCGGTGTGGCCCACAAGGACTGGTGGGATTCCATCGCGCCCTTCCTGGCCGAGACACGGCGTGTCGTTGCGCTGGATTTGTCAGGCATGGGCGACAGCGATCACCGCGACGCCTACCGCATGGACACCTATGCCCTGGAAGCCATCACCGCCGGCCGTGCCGGCGGGGCCTTCGAGGCTGGTGCGCCCTTCATGGCCGGACATTCCTTCGGCGGGTTTGTCGCGCTGGCAACAGCGGCGGAATATGGTGCTGAACTGGCCGGGATCGCGGTGCTGGACAGCCCCGTCCGGCCCGAACGCGAGCAACGCAACTCGCCGCCGCCAAGCCGTGGCGGCAGCGTCTATGCCTCCTTCGAGGTGGCACTCCAGCGTTTCCGGCTGCTGCCTGAACAGGATTGCGCCAATGCTTTCCTGCTGGACCATATCGCGCGCCAGTCATTGAAGCCGGCAAAGCGGCCGGACGGCAGCGATGGCTGGACCTGGAAATTTGACCCGCATCTGTGGAGCAAGCTGACCTATGACCGCGGTTCACCGGCCGAAATTGCCGCCAGTCTGAAATGCCGGGTCGCGCTGTTCCGCGGTGCCGATTCGAGCCTGGTTACGGACGAGGTCTGGGGCTTTATGCGCGAGACCTTCGGGAAAGGCACGACCATGGTCTCGATCCCGGACGCCCAGCACCATCTGATTCTCGATCAGCCCATTGCCGTCGCTGCGGCACTGGAAGTGTTGACCGGACCCGGCTGGGGCTAGCCGGCGCTCAAATCGCCAGGCGACAGGCACAAAGGCCGGAAATCAACCCTCATGCTGCTTGAGCTCACGGGCGATATCCTCGGGAAGTGCCGAAGGGCGCACCGTCATGGAGCGGCGCAGCGCACCGAAAATCGCGACCAGCACGACGAGGCCGAGCCATATTCCGCCGATCAGCCGCACCATGGGCCACATCGGATCGAAGGCCCCGAAATTGAGATATTCCACGCCGGCCAGTGCTGCATAAACGAGCAGGGCCAGGAGGCCGGACCAGATTGCAAATGGCACACGCATCGTAAATTCCCCCATTCCGGCACAACCCATACTGAAACCGTTTCAGCGTCACAACGGGTGGCCCCGGGAAAAACCCGGACCGTGGCGTTGCCGCAACATTCGTGCCGCGCCGGACCGTCCCGCTGCCTGCACTGCGGCAGTCGCACATCTTGGCCTCGGCCCCGGCGCATGCTATCGGCAGCTTCATACCGGTGACTCGAACAGGGGCAGTCCTCATGGCAGCTGACTACACGCGCGGCGAAATGAACATCACGAGCCAGAAGAACACGTTTGATGGTTTCATCGCCGTCACCCTCTGGAGCTCGCTGCTGATGGTGGTGACCCTGCTCTATCTCACCCTGGTCTTTGCCGTTGGCACAGACTGGATGAGTTCGCTGATCGGCGTTGCCATTGTCGGCATCGTGCTCGGCCTGCTGACCTCTATGAAGACCAGCTGGTATGTCACGGTCGGTGGCCTGTTCGTGTTCGGCCTGATTTGCGGCGCCCTGACCCAGCTGTTCAGCGCCTTCCTCGCGGGCTGATTTCAGACTCGTCTGACAGGAATTTTTGCGGCGGGTCTTCCCCTGACCGGCGAATTCGCGCATCGTAGCCGCCTGCAACATCAAGCGGCGGGACACTATGCGAATAGCCATTCTGAAAGAACGACATGCGGGCGAGACACGGGTCGCTGCAACACCCGACACGGTCAAGAAATTCACCGCCGCCGGCCATGTGGTCGCGATTGAAAAAGGCGCCGGCCTCACCGCCTCGGTGACCGATGATGCCTTTGCGGGCGCCGGTGCCGAAATGGGCACGCTGGCCGCGGTCCTGAAGGGCGCTGACGCCCTCTTCTCCGTCCAGATGCCCGATGATGCCACCCTGGCCAAATTAGCCAAGGGCACTTTGCTCGTCGCCCATCTCGATCCCCATAGCGCCGGGACGCGCGCCGAGGCTCTGGCCAAGGCCGGGATCGACGCGCTGGCGATGGAATTCGTGCCCCGTATCAGCCGTGCCCAGGCGATGGATGCGCTCTCCAGCCAGTCCAATCTCGCCGGCTATCGCTCGATTATCGAAGCCGCCCATATCTATGGCCGCGCCTTCCCGATGATGATGACGGCGGCGGGCACGGTTGCCCCGGCCAAGGCTTTCATCATGGGTGCCGGCGTGGCCGGTCTGCAGGCGATCGCCACGGCGCGCCGTCTCGGCGCTGTGGTTTCCGCCACGGATGTCCGCCCGGCCTCGAAGGAACAGGTGGCCTCGCTCGGCGCCAAATTCGTTGCCGTCGAGGATGAGGAATTCAAACAGGCTGAAACCGCCGGTGGCTATGCCAAGCAGATGTCGCCGGATTACCAGGCCAAGCAGGCCGAGCTGGTCGCCGGCCATATCGCCAAGCAGGACATCGTCGTCACCACGGCGCTGATCCCGGGCCGCCCGGCGCCGAAACTGATCACCAAGGCGATGGTCGAGAGCATGAAGCCCGGTTCGGTGATCATCGATCTGGCCGCACCCAATGGCGGCAATTGCGAGCTGACCAAGGCCGATGAGATCGTCACCCATCAGGGCGTGATGATTGCCGGCTTCTCCAACCTGCCCGGCCGTCTCGCCGCCGACAGCTCGGCGCTCTACGCCAAGAACCTCGCCAATCTCCTGCCGCTTCTGGTCGGCGAGGACGGCGCGCGCGCCCCGCACTGGGACGATGAAATCATCCAGGGCATGGCTCTGACCCGCGATGGCGCGGTCATCCACCCGACACTCGTGAAACAGGAGGCCTGATCCGATGGAAGCCGTAGATCCCGTCATCTTTCGTCTCGCGATCTTTATCCTCGCGATTTTCATCGGTTATTACGTCGTCTGGTCGGTGACACCCGCCCTGCACACGCCGTTGATGGCCGTCACCAATGCGATCTCCTCGGTGATCATTGTCGGCGCGCTGCTGGCCGCGACCGCGACCGGTGTGTCCGATGATGGCAGCGGCGGGGCCGGCTTCTCGCGCGGCCTGGGCACGCTCGCCATCGTGCTCGCCAGCGTCAATATCTTCGGTGGATTTCTTGTCACCCAGCGCATGCTGGCGATGTACAAGAAAAAGGAGCGCTAGAGCATGTCGGCAAATATCGCAGCCCTCCTCTACCTGCTTTCGGGCATTCTCTTCATCCTCGCCCTGCGCGGCCTGTCGAGCCCGGAGACCGCCCGTCAGGGCAATTTCTTCGGCATGGCCGGCATGGCCATCGCCATCATCACCTCCCTGCTCGCAGCCCAGCTCGACCCGGCCTCGATCGCCCTGATCGTCGGCGGCGTGATGGTCGGTGGCGGCATTGGCGCCGTGATTGCGCGGCGCATCTCGATGACCTCGATGCCGCAGCTCGTCGCCGCCTTTCACTCCCTCGTCGGCATGGCCGCCGTGCTGGTGGCCGCCGCGGCCCTGTTTGCCCCGGAAGCCTTCGGCATCGCCGATGCCAGCGGGCATTTGCACAAGCTTTCCCTGTTCGAGCTTTCGCTCGGCACCGCAATTGGCGCCATCACCTTCTCCGGATCGGTGATCGCCTTTGCGAAGCTCAACGGCAATATGTCCGGTGCGCCCATCCTCCTGCCGATGCGCCATGCGATCAATATCGCGCTTGGCGTCTTCATCGCCGTGATGATCGCCTTCCTGATGGCTTCAGGCGGCGAGGCCAAAATGGCCTTCTGGCTGATCGCGCTCGCCGCTTTCATCATCGGCGTAACCCTGATCATCCCGATTGGCGGCGCCGACATGCCGGTGGTCGTCTCGATGCTCAATTCCTATTCCGGCTGGGCCGCCGCCGCACTCGGCTTCACGCTGGAAAACACGGCGCTTCTTGTGACCGGTGCCCTGGTGGGCTCCTCCGGTGCGATCCTGTCCTACATCATGTGCAAGGGCATGAATCGCTCCTTCATCTCGGTCATTCTCGGCGGTTTCGGCGAAGATAGCGGCGCTGCCGCCCTGGCCGGCCCGCAAGGCAATGCCAAACAGGGCTCGGCGGAAGACGCTGCCTTCGTGCTCAAGAATGCCGGCAAGGTCATCATCGTGCCCGGCTATGGCATGGCGGTCGCCCAGGCCCAGCATGCGCTCAAGGAAATGGCCGACATCCTCAAGCATGAGGGCGTCGAGATCTCCTACGCCATTCACCCGGTCGCCGGGCGGATGCCGGGACACATGAACGTCCTCCTCGCCGAGGCCAATGTGCCCTATGACGAGGTGTTCGAACTGGAGGACATCAATTCGGCCTTCGCCAATGCCGATGTCGCCTTCGTAATCGGTGCCAATGACGTCACCAATCCGGCCGCCGAGGACGACCCGTCCTCGCCGATCTACGGCATGCCGGTCTTGCAGGTGTGGAAGGCCAAGACCGTCTTCTTCGTCAAGCGCTCGCTGGCGTCGGGCTATGCCGGGGTCGAGAACCCGCTCTTCTTCCGCGACAACACCATGATGCTGCTCGGCGATGCCAAGAAGATGGCGGAAGAAATCAATAAGGCGATGGGGTGAACGGGCCTGCGGCGACCAAACAGCCCGGCGGCAGGTCAGCATGATGCCGTTACTGGGATGGACGGTCTTTGCGGTCATGAGCGTGATCGCGATCCTGCACGCCTATTGGGCGGTTGGTGGCCTGTGGCCGGCGGCGACCGAGGCAGAACTGGTCAAGACTGTTATCGGCATCACCCGATCGCAGACCATGCCGCCGGGACTGCACTCGCTCGCCGTGGCGGTTCTGGTATTCGCGGCAGCCGGTTTCGCGCTGGCCCGCGGCGCATTCGGCTACGACTCCGTGCTTTTCTCACGCATCCCGCTCGGCGTCGTCGCCTTCATCATGCTGGCACGCGGGATCTATGCCTATCTGCCCGGGCCGTTCAGCCGTGCGAGCGAACCCTTCGCGACCCTGAACGCGATGTTTTTCTCACCGGCCATCCTGGTGCTGGGCATCGCCTTCGCCTGGCTGGCACTCGGTCCGGCTTCCCGCTCATAATTCGTTCAGCCTGGAGGTGACATTCTCACACCATGTTTGCTGAACTCATCCTTGCCCAAACCGGCTCCGTCGCCGAGGACTGCACCTGGAACGGCATCCCGCTCTATGGCGAGGTGGAGGTGGTGGAGAGTCTGCCCGATATCCGCGTCCAGATCGTCAGCAGCTTTCCCGATCTCAAGGTCAAACAGGTGACCAGCTTCGCCGATAGCTGCGGCGAATGGACCTATGTGACGAGCTTTGCGGATTTCTCGATCCAGTTTGTCGACAGCTTCCCGGATGTCCGCATCAAATACGTGGAGAGTTTCCCGGGCCTGCCCTAGTGTCGGCGCATGAGCTTTTACCACGAACACATCCTGCCGCACGTCATCGGCTTCGCCTGCGGCCAGCCGCAGATCATGAAGAAACGCTCCCAGATCGTGCCCCTGGCGACGGGCCGGGTGCTGGAGGTCGGTTTCGGTGCCGGGCCCAATCTGTCCTTCTACGATCCGGCCAAGGTCACCCATCTCTACGCGCTGGAACCCTCCGAAGGCATGCGGCGCAAGGCGGCCGATGCGATCGCTGCCTGCCCGGTGAGCGTCGAGCTGATCGATCTGCCCGGCGAGGAAATCCCGCTCGAGGATGCCTCGGTCGATACCGTCGTGCTGACCTATACCTTGTGCACCATTCCCGACGCCGAGGCCGCACTGGCGCAGATGCGCCGCGTGCTCAAGCCGGGCGGAAAGCTGCTCTTCTCCGAGCATGGCGCTGCGCCTGATCCCGGTGTCGCAAAATGGCAAAGGCGCATCGAGCCGGTGTGGAAGCCGATCGGCGGCGGCTGTCACCTCACCCGCCATCCTGACACGCTGATGCAGGCAGCCGGTTTCGGGATCGAACAGCTCGAGGCGATGTATCTGCCCAAGAGCCCGAAATTCGCCGCGTTCAATTATGCCGGCATCGCCGTCAAAACTTGATCGCGACTACATATCGATGCCCGGATCCTCGCCCGAGCGCAGCCAGCCGGTGATCGCCAGGCGTGGCGTCGTGACGTAGTTGGCCACCATCGAGACGGCATGGGGTTGCGGCACCTTGAACAGCGACAGCGTGTTCATGCGCGGCACATAGGCGGCTTCAACATTGCCGTCCGGATCGTAGAATTGCAGCTGCCCACCCCAATCGCCCTGCCAGCCGGCGGTGAGGCCGAGCACGAAGGCCGCGACGCGGTTCTTGCCGGCGACGCCATCATCATGACGGGTCAGGAAATGGCCGCCGCGATAGCAGGTCAATTGCCCGTCGGCGAAACTGATTTGCGGCGCGTCGAGGACATCGCGCATCGCGCCCAGGAAGGTCTCGCCATTGAGGAAGGCAAACAGCCTGGCCAGGACCGGGGCCTCGGCTTCGAGAGTGCCGGCATGGGCCTTGTCGTAGAGCGGATAGGTCTCATAGAGATATTGAAAACCGGCGCGCGCCGCCGTCGCCACCCGGCCGTCAAACTCGGCGCGCTGGGCCGGTGGGAGATCGCGCATCGCGGCGGCGTCGAGATTGAGATGTTTCTCGCCCAGCCGCGTGACCAGCAGCCATTTCGAAACATCCGAGATTGCACCGGTCAGCTGTCGCAGGGCGTCAGGGGCCAGCAAGCCGGCAATCCGCGCCCGGCCATCGCTGCGCAATCCGGAATGCGCCGGCTCAAGATCAAGCGTTTCGGACAATCTCATGGGCAGGATTCAACAATTCGGCACCGGACCACATCACCCGGCATCGCAAGGTTTCGCACAGGGCCGCCGAGCCTGGCAACCGGATCAGGCGCAGCCGGCACACCGTGCCGCAGCCAGATCAATCTCCAGCCGCTTCGGATCAATCGCCTCGCCGCATTCCACACACCAGCCATACTCGTCCTCATCAACCCGTTTCAGCGCCGCCTCGATGCGGCGAATTTCCTGAATGCGGCGGACATCGGAAGCGCGGGCCATCGCCTGGACCTGCATCGAGTCGAGCCGCGAGAGACGGCCAATGGATTGCTGGTCGAGCTCGACCGGTTGCCGGTCTCCGGTAGAAGCCTGCGACAGGGCGAGCAATTCGGCCTTCAGGGCCAAAAGGCTTGCGCGGGGATCGTGCGCCATAGGATCTCACTTGTCACCATCATCGCCGGGCGGGCGATAGCGCAGGAACCGCAACATAGCGCCTTATGGCAGGACAGGCGCGGTCTTCCGGCAGTCCAGCAGCAAATGGGGGGATGGCGACCTGCTCAATACCGGTAGCTTGCCACGACCGGTCTGCCTAGACTTGCCGCTCACTCTTGGGGGTCTCATGTCCGAAATCATTTTGTCGCTCGATGGCGTCTCGAAAACATTCAGCGGCAAATCGGCCGTCCGCGATCTGAGCTTCACCGTCAGGCGCGGCGAGATCACCGGCTTTCTCGGCCCGAACGGCGCCGGCAAATCGACCAGCCTGCGCATGGCGCTCGGCATCCTCACGCCGGATGCCGGCCAGGTCAGCCTGTTTGGCGGCCGGCCGCGGGCCAGCGCGCTCGAGCGGGTTGGATTTTTGCCCGAAGAACGAGGCATTTATCGCAAAATGAAAGTGATCGACGTGATCATTTTCTTTGCCCGCCTGAAGGGCGTGGCACCGGTCGAGGCTCGCCGGCGCGGCCCCGCCATGCTGGAAGAGTTCGGGCTCGCCGATGTCGCCGACAGCAAGGTGAAAACGCTCTCCAAGGGCATGGCCCAGAAGATCCAGATCATCTCGACCCTGATCCATGATCCCGAATTTATCATTCTCGACGAACCCTTTTCCGGTCTCGATCCGGTCAATCAGAAGGCCCTGGAACAGATCGTCCGCGCCCGCGCCGAGGCCGGCGCAACCATTCTCTTCTCGACCCATGTAATGGAACATGCCGAGCGCCTGTGCGACAAGATCATCCTGGTCGCCAAGGGACGCAAGGTCTTTGACGGAACTGTCGAGGGCGCCCTGGGCATGATTCCGCGCCGCGTCATCCTCGAGACGGTATCCGACCATGATCTGGCGCAAACCTTCGCACCGCTCGGCGAGGTCGTGCAGGAAGCCGGTGCCGCCGATGGCGCCCGGCGCTGGCTGATCGATCTCGGGCCGGGCATTGATGCCCAGGACGTGCTCAAGGCCTGCGTCGACGGCAATATCCGTCTGCTGCGCTTCGAGCCGGCACGGGCACATCTGCATGATGCCTTTGTCCATCTGGTCGAGACCGGTGGCCAGTTTGAAAACGAAACACCTGCAGGGGAGGCTGTCTGATGCGCGCCATCTATCTCATCGCCCGCCGCGAATACCTCTCCTATGTCGCCACCTGGGGCTTCTGGCTGTCGCTGGCCTCGATGCCGATGTTCATGGCGCTGGGTTTTGGCCTGCCGGCCCTGATCGAGAGCTCACAGCCGACGCGCTATTACGCGCTGATCGACGAGTCCGGCGGCGTGCTTGATGCGGCGATCGAAAGCCAGGGTGCGGCATCGCGCGAGGCCCAGGCCGCGGCGACCCGTCAGGCAGCCACCGAAATGCTTGGCGACAGCCCGGCCGTCGAGGCTGCAATCGCCAATGCCCCTGCGCCGGCAGAGAAATATATCCGCGTCTATCCCGAGGCGACCGATATCGAAACCCTGCGGCCCTATCTGCTCGGCGAACAGAATGTTGAGACCGAGGAGGGCCCGCAGCCGCTCTTCGCCGCGATCTATTTGCGCCAAGATGCCGAGGGCGGGGTAGAGATCGAATACTGGAGCACCAACCTCACCGACGGCGAATTGCGATCCGGAATCCGCCGGACGCTGCGTGAATACATGCAGCTCAACCGGCTGCTCGAAAATGGCGTTTCGCCCGAACTGGTGGCCGCGGCAGGCGAACTGACCCCGACCGTGCGCGAACTCAATCCCGAGCGCAGCGCCGAGGCTGCCGAGGTGACCACTGCGGAACGCCTGCCGATCATTGTCGCCATCGCGGTCGCTTTTGGGCTGTGGATCGTGATCTTCTCGGTCGTCAACATGCTGCTCACCGCGATGATCGAGGAGAAAGGCAACAAGGTGCTCGAGATGATGCTCGCCTCGTCACGGCATCATGAGATCCTGACCGGCAAGCTGCTCGGCGTCGCCGGCGTGTCGACCACATTATTGCTCGCCTGGGGCGGACTGGCCGCGACGGTTGGCCTCGTGGTGCAGCAATTCGCCTTCGCCGCAGCCCTGCCTCTCGGCGAGATCATGGCCGCCGTGCTCGATCCGGCACTGGTCTTCCCCGCCATCGGCTATTTCATCATTGGCTATCTGATGTATGGCGCGATCTTTTTGGCGATCGGCTCGCTGTGCGAGACGCTGCAGGATGCCCAGACCCTGATGAGCCCGATGATGCTGATCATGATGGTGCCGCTCTTCCTGGTGATGGTGGCCGCGGATGCCCCCGATTCGCCAATCATCGTCATCGCCAGCTGGATCCCGCTGTGGACGCCCTTCATCATGCTGGCGCGCCTGCCGCAAGACCCGGCCCTGTTCGATGTCATCGGCACAACGCTGGTAATGATTGTCACCGCTGCGGGCGTCATCTGGGGTGCCGGTGTGATGTTCAGGATGGGTGCGCTCAACCAGGCCAACCAGGACACGGTGAAGGGCTGGTTCCAGCTGGGCGGCAAGCGCAAGGCGGGCTGAGGCCCGGCGCCGCCCGATCAGAAACGAAAGAAAACGCCGCGTCCCTTAAGGGGCGCGGCGTTTTGCTGAATTCTACAGGCTCTGGCGAACCCTAGCGACGAACGGTGCCACCACGGACGGCCACGAGGCCTTCACGCTGAGCGCGCTTGCGGGCGAGCTTGCGCGCACGGCGAATGGCTTCAGCCTTCTGGCGAGCCTTCTTCTCCGAGGGCTTCTCGTAATGATTCCGACGCTTCATTTCACGGAAGGTACCCTCCCGTTGCATTTTTTTCTTCAGCGCGCGGAGCGCTTGCTCCACATTATTATCGCGCACAACGATCTGAACGATGGCTCTCTCTCCATAAGTTGGACGCGAGGGCCACCCCCACGTCGCTAGTTTGCCAGAGGCGCGGCTGATACCAGAGCCGCGATGCTGAGTCTACTCCGTCAGCGCATTCGTCGCGGGTGACTGCAGCGGCCCAGTCCGGTACATATGGCACATGATCGACACTGAAACCGCCCCCCGCACTCACACAGAGACCGTCCGCACACAGTTGCTGGAGGCCGCGCTGGCCCATGCTGCCTTCGATGGCTGGTCATCCTCGACCTTCAAAAAGGCTTGTGATGACGCGGGCTTGTCGTCCGGTGACGCCCGCAATGCCTGCCCTGGCGGCGATCTTGAGCTGATCGGCTTCTGGTCGCGCCAACTTGATCGCCAGGCCGGGCGCAAGATCGTCAAGGCCGAACTGGCCAAGATGAAAATTCGCGAACGCGTGACCTTCAGCGTGCTGTGCCGGCTGGAAGCCATCGCGCCACATGAGGAAGCCGCCCGGCGCGCCAGGGCGCGGCTGCTTTTGCCCGATGCAGCAACGCAGGCCCCGCAATTGCTCTGGGCGACAGCGGACATGATCTGGCGCGCCATCGGCGACACCTCGACCGATGCGAATTTCTACTCCAAGCGGGCGATTCTTTCCGGCGTCTTCGGCACGACCCTGTCGAGCTGGCTCAATGAGGACAGTGCCGACAAGCCCATGGCGCGCGCATTCCTCGACCGGCGGATACAGAATGTAATGGATTTCGAGAAGACCAAGGGCCAGGTCCTGAAATTGACGGCGGACCTTCCCGATATTGGCGGCCTGCTCGGCCGGATGCGCTACGGACCCGGCCCGCGCAGCTAGCCGGCCTGAAGTCCGCTAGCGCGGCCGCAGGGAGGCGTAATAGGTCTCCAGCGCCTCGACCGTCACCAATTTGCGTTCCGGCCAGCGCAGGGCTGTCAGCTGGCCGCCAAACACGCATCCAGTATCGATGCAGATCGTCCGGTTGACCCAGACCGCCTCGGTGACCGCCATATGGCCGTAGACCACGTGGGCCTCACCGGCATAGTCCAGCGCCCAATCGAGCCGGACCGGCAGGCCATATTCGTCCTGTTCGCCCGTGGTAGCGCCATAGAGCGCAAAGCCTCGCGCCTTGCCCCCGCTCTGATAGTGCATCTCCTCAACCAGCCCGGCATGGGCGACAATCAACCCGCCGTCATCGAGCACATGATGGTGGGCCAACTGGTCCAGGAAATCATGGACGGTGTCGCGAAACCCGTCCGGCTGGGTCTGGAATTGGGAGATCGTATCCCCCAGCCCGTGTGAGACCTTGACGTCACGGCCGAGCAGCCAGCGCCGCAGCTTGTCATCATGATTGCCACTGACGCACAGCGCCCGCTCCGCTTCAACCATCGACATCGCCAGGCGCAAAACGTCCGGCGAGCGTGGCCCACGATCGACCAGATCGCCGAGGAAGACGACGCGGCGGCCCTGCGGGTGAGAAATCTCGTAGTGACGATGTCCCTCGGGGCCGTCATGCTCAACTGAATAGCCAAGCTTGCCGAGCAGGATTTCCAGCTCACCGGCACAGCCATGCACATCGCCGACAATGTCGAACGGGCCGCAATCATGGCGGCGATCAAAGTGGAGGGTGTTTTGGGGCAGCATATCTGCTCTAGGTAAGGTGAGCGACGAGCAAGGACAAGGTCCTGCCCGCTGGCACACTAGCCGTTCAGCGGCCCCAGCCGGTTCACATGCCCCATCTTGCGGCCCTTGCGGGCCTTGCGCTTGCCATAGAGATGCAGACGCACATGCGGGTCTGACACCAGCGCCTGCCAGTCATCGACATCATGGCCGATCAGATTGGTCATCACCGCCGAGGAGTGCGGCGCCGGATCGCCAAGCGGCCAGCCGGCCACAGCGCGGATATGCTGTTCAAACTGGTCACAGCCGCAGGCATCCATCGTCCAATGGCCGGTATTGTGGACGCGCGGTGCGATCTCGTTGACCAGCAGCGTGCCGCCGCCCAGATCGAACAGCTCGACCGCGAACACGCCGACATGCGCCATGCCATCGCCCAGCGCCGTCGCGATCTCGAGCGCTCGTGCCTGCAGGGCCGCATCGACGCCCGGTGCCGGGGCGGTGCTCTGTTTCAATATGCCATCGCCATGGACATTTTCCGACAAGGGCCAGGCCTTCACCACACCATCGACCGAGCGCGCCGCGACGACGGACAATTCGCGCACAAAATCGGCTGCACCTTCGAGAATGGCGGGCTGTTCGCCAATCGCTTCCCAGGCCGCAGCGGCATCTTCCGGCGTGCGGATCCAGGCCTGCCCCTTGCCGTCATAGCCGAAACGGCGGGTCTTGAGCACGGCGGGCAGGCCGGTCACCGCAATCGCGGCCGGCAGATCTGATGCGCTGCCGACGGGCGCGAAGGGCACGGTGGCGACGCCGGCATCATTGATGAAGCGCTTTTCGGTGATGCGGTCCTGTGTCAGCTCCAGAGAGAGGGCGCCAGGCTGGAGACGCGATGTTGCCGCCGCGACAGTGACGGCCTCGACAGGAATATTCTCGAATTCATAGGTCATGGCATCGCAGCGGTCGGCGAAGGCTTCCACGGCTCCTGCGTCCGACCAGGGCGCTGCCCAGGAACGTGCTGCAACCCGCGCAGCCGGGCAATCCGGCTCGGGATCGAAAATATGCATGTCAAAACCCAGACGGGCACCCGCGATCGCCAGCATGCGGCCGAGCTGGCCACCGCCGAGAATACCGATGACAGAGCCGGGCGCGAGCGGGCGTTTACTCATTGCGGGCTCAATCCTCGACCGATTCCGCAACGCTGTCTGTCTGCGCCTGACGCCAGGCCGACAGCGCGGCCTCGATCTGCGAATCGGCGAGCGAGAGAATAGAGGCTGCCAGCAGGCCGGCATTCTTGGCGCCGGCATCGCCGATCGCCAGCGTCCCGACTGGAATCCCGGCGGGCATCTGGACGATGGAGAGCAGACTGTCCTGGCCGTTCAGCGCCTTGGACTTGATCGGTACGCCGAGCACGGGCAGCGTCGTCATCGCTGCGACCATGCCGGGCAAATGCGCGGCCCCGCCGGCGCCGGCGATAATCACCTTGATACCCCGGTCACGCGCCGCTTTCGCGAATTCGACCATACGGTCGGGCGTGCGATGGGCTGAAACGACACGGGTTTCGTAGCGGATATTCAACTCATCCAGAATCCCGGCGGTTTTCCGCATGGTCGGCCAGTCGGACCGCGACCCCATGATGATTGAGACGTCGACGGGATCGGCTGGGGAAATCGGCGAAAAATCGCTCATAATGCTTCCTGCACGTGAAAAGGAAGCGCGGGACCATAGCTTTCAGCAGCCACAGGTCAAGATGGCCCGTCGCGCGGGCGGGTTTCTTTTCATTTTTGAGGGTTTCTTAACCACACTTGGCGAGCCTGAGGGGGAACAGAATCGCCCAGGACGCACCCCCATGCGCATAGGACCTACAAATACGACGCGAGACGTCACGCGTACCGGCAAGGCCGGTGCCGCCAAGAGTGCCGGCGCGTCGGGTGCGGCCGAGGCGCCGCGCGATGCCGCATCGATCATGGGCGTGCCGGAAGCCGAGCTGACCCCCAATGTCCAGCGCGCCCTGCTCTCGCTGATGGGCGAGGTCGATCAGCTGCGCAAGGACACCGAACGCCTGCGTGGCCGGGTTCGCGAACTGGAATCCCTCGCCGATCATGATGTATTGCTGCCCGTGCTCAACCGGCGCGCCTTCCTGCGCGAAGTCAGCCGGGCGCTTGCCCTGGCCGAACGGCATAATGCGCCATCGGCCCTGATCTATCTGGATCTGAACGGGTTCAAGGACATCAATGACACCTATGGACATGCCGCTGGCGATGCCGCGCTGCACCATGTCGCCGCCCAGCTGACGGCCCATGTCCGCGAAACCGATGCCGTTGGCCGGCTGGGCGGAGATGAATTCGGCGTCGTGCTGACCCTGACCGGTCCGGCCGGTGCGGACATCAAGGCACGTGAGCTCGTCGAAATGCTCGAGACCGTTCCCTTCGTTCATGGCGGCAAGGAAATGCATGTCGGCGTCGCCTGGGGTGCCTATCCGCTCGAGGCTGGCCGCAATGCCGACGAAGCCATGGCGGAGGCCGACGCCGTCATGTATGCGCGCAAGCAGGATCAGAAACGCCAGCTCGCGGCCGCGAGCCGCAAGGAAGCCTGAGACAAGCGATCAGGGCGGCGCGCGCCAGGGTGTTGTCAGGCAATAATATCCGGCGTCAGCTGATCATTGAGGGCTGCGAGCCTGTCCTTGATCCGCAGTTTTTCCTTTTTCAGGCGCGCCAGTTTGAGCTGGTCGACAACGCCGTTTTCCGCCAGCGCATCGACTTCATTATTCAGGGCCTCATGCGCATCACGCATGCTGAGAATGCGTGATTCCAGGTCCTGTTGATCCAAGAATTCTCCGTCCATTTCAGTACGGTCTCATTTCTGGCCGAGGCGGCCGTGCGGATCCTGCGCAGGCCGGAAGCCTCCGTCGGCACCCGTCGCGCCGAAGCCGCCATGATAGCGCTTTTCGCCGGGCAAAGAAATCACCGAGTTTCCGGCCACGGCGTTTTCCGGCAGCCGGTCAGCGGCGCCCGCCTTCAAGGTCCTCGCCCCAGCGCCGCGTTGAACTCCAGTCGAGCCCGAACAGGTCCAGCGCCCGCCCGACGGACTGGTTGACCAGGTCATCAATCGTCACCGGTTTGGCATAGAAGGCCGGCAGCGGCGGACAAATCACGGCCCCCATTTCCGTCAGCGTTTCCATCGTCCGGATATGCCCAAGGTGAAACGGCGTCTCGCGCACCATCAGTACCAGCAGCCGCCGTTCCTTGAGAACGACGTCAGCGGCCCGCGTCAGCAAGCTCGACGTCACCCCCGAGGCAATCTCCGACATGGTGCGGACCGAACACGGGGCGATCAGCATGCCGCGGGTCTGGAAGGAGCCTGAAGCAATGGCGGCGCCGACATCGGGCATTTTATAGACATGATCAGCGCCGGCACGGAATTGAGCAATCGAGAGCTCGGTCTCGTAGCGAAGCGTCATCTCGGCGGCCTTCGAGGCGACCATGTGACTCTCTATGCCCAGCTCGCGCAGAGCCTCCAGGGCCCGAACGCCATAAATGATCCCGGAGGCCCCGGAGACCCCGACAATCATGCGGTCTGGCTTCATCATCACGTAACCCCGAAACGTTTCGTGAATAGACATAACGCCGGAACGTGCTTCAATCCATTCATCCACTTCACCAGAGGAGTTTAATCCATGCCAATCGCAGCCCGCATTCGTGAGCTCGACGCCCGTCACACGCGTCTGGATGCCCAAATCGACGAGGTTTTCAAACACCCGTCGGCGGATTCGCTTGAGGTCGCTCGATTGAAAAAGGAGAAGCTTCGATTGAAGGAACAGATAGAGGCCTTGCGAACCGGCGAGCTGAATACAGCCACCGGGTAGCCAAATTCAGGGGGGCGGCTTTCGGGCCGCCCCTTTTGCGTTGTAGACTTGGAGCAGAACAGCTTGCGGCCAGTGAATCGGAGATGAAAATGCGCGCCCTATTCGTGACCGTTTGCGCCCTGTGCCTGGCCTGGTCCGCTTCGGCGCGGGCCCAACTGCCCGCCGAGACCTGCCGCGACGGTCGTGCTGCGATGGATGCCGGCGATAGCGCCCTGGCGGCGGGTCTGCTGGAGGAATGCCTGGCAACCAGCCAGCTTGAGCCGGAGGCCGAGGTACAGACCTATGCCGCCCTTGGCGCCGCCTATCTCGCTGAGGACGCGTTTGAGGACGCCCTGTCGGCCTATAATATGGCATTCGCCATCGCCGACACCCAACACGCGGCGATCGCCAATCCGACCCTGTGGCGCAATCGCGGCATTGCCCGCGCCGAACTCGGCCAGCTCGAGGCTGCCCTCTCCGACCTGCAACACGCAGCGAGCGAAATGCCTGACGATGTGCTGACCTTCCTGAATATGGGATTCGTCTACCAGCAGATGGAACGGCATGCAGATGCTGTCGTGTCCTATGACCGGATTGTCCGGCTCGAGCCGGAATGGGTCGGCGCCTGGCTCAATCGGTCAAGTGCCCTGCTGGATGCGGGAATGCCCGCAGCAGCCGTCGCCGATGCCCGGCAGGCGGTGGAGCTGGAGCCGGAGAACGGTTCGAGCCTGAACATGCTGTGCTGGACTCTGATCCAGGACGGGCGCGCCGATACTGCCCTGCCGCTCTGCGAAGAGGCCGTCGCGATCGAACCGGATACGGGCGCGATTGTCCACTCCCATGCCACGGCCCTGGAAGCCGTTGGCCGCCTCGACGAGGCGCAGGCGCTCTATCAGCGGGCCCATCAACTTGATCCCGATGATCCTCAGATCACCGCCGACTTCGAGCGCACCCGCCACCCCTGAACCTGACTCGGGCCAGCCCGGCCGTTGAATTGCCTAACGCATCAGCCTGTGCGAGTGGAGACAATTGGACGGCGCTGCCTGCGCCAGATTTACAGGAAGGTTTACCCAATGGCCTCTGGCGATCGCGTTGCAATCATTACCGGCGGTGCAAATGGCATCGGCAAGGCCTGCGCCCGCCGCCTGAGCGAGGACGGGTGCAATGTCGTCATTGCCGATATCGACGCCAATGCGGGCACGGCACTGGCCAGCGAGCTCGGCGGTGATCGAGGCCGGGCACTCTATGTCCCCTGCGATGTCTCGGACCGGCTCTCGGTCAGCAACCTTCTGGCGGAGACACGGTCCGCCTTCGATCGTCTCGATATCCTGGTCAATAATGCCGGAGTCGTCGCCCGCGGCGATATTCTCGAATTGTCGGAAGCGGATTTCGACCGCGTCATCGGGGTCAATCTTCGCGGCGCCTTCCTGGTCGCACGCGCCTGCGCCAAGCAGATGGTCGAACAGATCGAGGAAAACGGCGAGCGCGCCGATGATGCAAGGCGCCGTTACGCCATCATCAACATGTCTTCGGTCAATGGCATCATGGCGATCCCCGACCAGCTGGCCTATTGCACCAGCAAGGGCGCACTGAACCAGCTGACCAAATCAATGGCGCTGGCGCTGGCCAAATACGGAATTCGCGTCAATGCGATCGGGCCGGGCAGCATAAATACCGATGTGCTCAAGGCCGTGAATGACGACAAGGCGGCGATGGACAAGATACTGTCACGCACGCCGATGCACCGGATCGGCGATCCAGACGAAGTCGCCTCGGTCGCCTCATTCCTCGCCTCAAAGGACTCGAGCTATATCACCGGCACGACCATCTATGCAGATGGTGGCCGCCTGGCGCTGAATTACACAGTTCCTCCGGACCAATAGACCGGCGCTGCGCGAAGGCCGGGGCCGCCATTGGAGCGGCCCACACACGCTGACCCGAGGCCGGAACTGGTGACAGGCTGAAGGCCTGCGCCCGGTTCCCGGCTCGGATACGGCCTATTCCTCGTCTTCTTCGGCACTTTTCTTCGACGGGCTGCCGAACAGCGTCTCGAGATTGATTTCGCTATTGGCGCGCTCATCAGCCTCGGGAACCAGCTGCTCTCTCGGCTTCAGCGTATCAGCCAGAAGCTCAGGATTGTCTTCCTCGATCTTGCGGCGGCGCGACGAGGCCTTCTTGACCTGGTCGTCGAGATCGATCTGGCTGCACAGGCCGAGCGAAACCGGGTCGGTCGGCTTGATGCTACCGGAATTCCAGTGCGTACGGTCACGCACCGCAGCGATCGTTGTCTTGGTGGTGCCGACCAGTTTCGAGATTTGCGGGTCGGACAATTCCGGGTGATTGCGGACCAGCCAGGCGATCGCATCAGGACGGTTCTGGCGGCGCGAGAGCGGCGTGTATCGTGGACCGCGGCGCTTGGCCGGCTGGTGCAGATCGGAATATTTCGGCTGAACCGGCGTCATCCGGAATGTTGACTTGCCCTCGGCCTTGGCGATTTCCTCGCGGGTCAATTGCCCGTTGGAGATCGGATCGGCACCGCGCACACCAACAGCGACATCGCCATCAGCAATCCCTTTGACTTCCAGTGGATGCAGACCGCAGAAATCCGCGATCTGGTCAAAGGTCAGCGAGGTGTTGTCAACGAGCCAGACCGCCGTGGCTTTCGGCATCAGGATCTCGGTCATGTCTTGCTCCTTCGGAGAAATAAAAAAAGCCCGACGCGGTGCCGGGCTTGGGCTTCCGACGCTAGCGGTCTGAGTATCAGTCCAGCCAAGCGATTTGCCGCTTCTATATCGCAGCGAGCCCGGTCTGCAAAGCGGATATCGCTTCCATGGATCAGGGCAGCAGCAGAATCTTGCCGGAATGTGTTCCTGAATCGAGCCGTTCGTGGGCGGAACGGACATCGGCGAGGGCAAAACGGCCATCGATCACCGGCCGCAGCTGCCCGGCTTCGATCCACGGCCACACGGTCTTGCGAAGGGCGGCGGCAAGCCTGGCTTTCTCGGCGACGGGCCGCGCCCGCAGCGTGGAGCCGGTGAGCGTCAGGCGCTTGAGCATGATGCGCATCATGTCCAGTTCGACCCGGCTGCCCTGGAGAAAGGCGATCGAGACCAGGCGGCCACCGGGGCGCGCCAGATTGACATTCTTCTGCACATAACTGCCGCCGACCATGTCGAGCACGACATCGGCCCCGCCCGCTTCCGTCACAATCGCCTCGAAATCCTCGGCGCGATAATTGATCGCGCGATCGGCGCCGAGCTGCTGGCACAAGGCACACTTCTCGTCCGTTCCGGCGGTCGTGAACACCCGGGCGCCGGCGGCCTTGGCCATCTGGATCGCCGTCGTGCCAATTCCACTCGATCCGCCGTGGATCAGGATTGTTTCACCGGGCAACAATGCGCCAATCTCGAACACATTCGCCCAGACGGTGAAAACCGTTTCGGGTAGTCCCGCGGCCTCGACCAGGTCGAGCCCGGCCGGAAGCGGCAATACCGAGCCTGCCGGCGCCAGGGCAAAATCGGTGTAGCCGCCGCCCGCCACGAGGGCACAAACCCGATCCCCCGGCGCAAAACCCGTCACGCCCTCGCCGACCGCCTCGACAAGTCCGGACACCTCAAGGCCAAGCCCCTCGGGGGCGCCGGGCGGTGCCGGATAAAAACCCATCCGCTCGATCTGGTCAGGCCGGTTGACGCCGCAAGCGGCGGCCCGGATCAGGATTTCACCGGGTCCGGCCTGCGGCATGGGCCGCGGCTCGACGCGCAAAACCTCAGGCCCGCCGGGTGGATTGGCCGTGACGATGCGATTTGTTTGAGTGCCGGGCATGGGCGTTTTCCAGTCTTCGGGTTATGCTGTGACGCACGGATTGCGGTGTCAGGATTTTGATGGAGGTCAACATGTTCCATGACGATGAGACGGTCGCAAGTAGCCTCAAGCCCGAAGCCATCATCCCCGGTGCCGATCTGGGCGCGCTCTCCCTGTCGGATCTCGCTGAACGGCGGGTATTGCTGGAAACCGAAATCCAGCGAATCGACGCCATTACTGAAAAAAAGCGGGCCGGACTGAGCGCGGCGGACGCCGTCTTCAAGATTTGATCAACCAATTGGGTCACTCTGGCCCGAGCTTTGCTACGAATCGCCAGAAGCTGAAGATAGACGGACAACTGGACGAATGATGACCGATAGCCAGACCCCTACCCTTTTCCCGGCCGGCTCCGCACCGGCAGCCCGGGCCATGGACTTCTGCAAATCCGAGATGTTCGGCAAGCTCTTCCGCGAGGGCATGGACCTGGTCGAGGAGACGGCGAGCTATCTCGACGGCGCCGGCCGCGATGATGCCAAATCCCTCAACCGGGCCGGGGCGCTGTCCTACGCAACAGAGAGCATGAAGCTGACGACGCGGCTGATGCAGGCGGCCTCCTGGCTGCTGGCACAGCGCGCCGTCGCCGAGGACGAAATGACGGCGGAAGATGCAACCGACGGCAAGTATCGGCTGGACAATGACCGCCCGAGCGAACAGCTCTGGCCTGAAGGCCAGACGCCCCCGGGTATATTGACCGATCTGGTCGAGCGCTCGCGCTCGCTCTATGCGCGCCTCAAGCGGATCGATGATAATCTCTATGCCGACGGCATGCCGGAAATCGAAAGCAATCCGGTCGCCGACCATATGGAAAGACTCCGCGGCGCCTTCAGTCAGGCCTGATCGCCCCACCGATTCGCAAAAAGGCCCTCCGGAGCAATTCGGGGGGCCTTTTGCATTTTGCGGGATGCCAGACAGAGAAAAGGCGCGATCCGGCGAGGACCGCGCCTGTTTCAATCAGGTCAGTGCGTAAAGCCTCAAGCGAAGCCTTTGAACTTGTCCTTGAAGCGCGAGACACGGCCGGCGCGGTCAAGCAGGTGTGCATTGCCGCCGGTCCAGGCCGGGTGCGAGGTCGGATCGATATCGAGATTGATCGTGTCGCCTTCCTTGCCATAGGTCGACTTGGTCTGGAAGGTGGTCCCATTGGTCATCACGACATTGATGAGGTGATAATCGGGATGGATATCTTGTTTCATCGGTCCGGCTTTCTTCTCTCGCTGTGCCACGCCAACTCGCGTGACGCACACAGCTGATATCTCTCAGGAGCGGGGCTGATACCTGAAGACAGCGCGCGAGGCAAGCGAGGGAATGAGTCGGCTCGGCCGGCGTTTTGACACCACCAGCCGGAATTCTGGACATGCGCATACTCTATACGTATAATCCTGCGCGAATTGGAGGATCTGCATCCGATGAAATATGAAAATCCCACCAATCGCCAACGGGTCAACCTGACCGTACGTGAGGACGTCATGTCGGAAGCCCAGGCCCTCGGAATCAACATCTCACGTGCCGCTGAAGTCGGGATCGAAGCGGCCCTGAAGGCCGAGCAATCCCGGCGCTGGCTTGAAGAGAATGCCGACGCCATCAAGGCCCATAATGAGCGGGTTGTACGCGAAGGCATGGCCCTCCCCACTCCCTGGTGGGCGGAGGAGGACGCCTAGGTGGCCCGGTTCGACCTCTACCGGGTCAGCAGCCGTCGAATTCCGCTGATGGTGGATGTTCAGGCTGAAATTCTCGGCGATCTGGCCAGCCGTATCGTCATCCCGCTACGTGTCCTCGAGCAGGCCGAAGAGCCGCCGCTGCCGAGACTGAAACCGGTCCTGATGATTGGCGACCAGACTTACCTGCTCCTGACAACCGATATGGGCGCACAACCGGTCCATTGGCTCGGCAAGCCGGTCGGAAATATCAAGGCGCATCGCGACGAGATCACTTCGGCGATGGATTTCCTGTTCCAGGGGTTCTGAGAGCCCCCTAGCGCGAAGTCAGCTTCAGCTCGATACGGCGATTGCGGGCATTGTCCGCGGCGGTGCGGCCGGGTACCAGCGGCTGGAACTCGCCGAAGCCGGCGGCGACCAGCCGTTCCGATGGCACACCCAATTGCTCCATCCATTGCACCACCGAGATCGCCCGCGCTGCGGACAAGTGCCAGTTGGAGGGATAGGTCGTGCGGATCGGCACCGGGTCGGTATGGCCGTCAATGCGGATCACCCATTCCAGGTCCGAGGGGATTTCCGTCGTCAGCTGGATGATCGCATCGGCGATCGGCCGCAGGCTCTCGCGGCCCTCATTCGACAGCGCCGCCGAGCCGGACGGGAAGAGGACATCGGTCTCGAACACGAAGCGGTCGCCGACAATGCGCACGCCGGTCCGGTTGCCGAGAATGGCGCGTAGCCGCCCGAAGAAGTCGGAGCGATATACCGCCAGTTCAGCAGCGCGTTCGGCCAGGGCGGCATTGAGGCGCTCGCCGAGATTGATGACCTGCACCTCGGCCTCCTCGGCGCGCTGTTCGGAGGCCTCGAGGGCGGCATTGAGCGTCGCGATCTGGTCGCGCAGCACCTGCATCTGCTGGTTCAGCAGCGCCAGCGCCCGCATCGATTCCGATGACATCTCGCGCTCGGCCTCGAGCTCGGCACCCAGCGACTCGGCCTGGCCATAGGCCATCGCCAGCGCAGTGTTGAGCGCATCGCGTTCATCGACCAGACCGGTAATACGCACTTCCAGCTCGGCATTCTCGTCGCGCGCCAGATCGAGCTCATTGGCCAGCTGGGAGAGCTGGGCATTGAGGTCAGCCAATTGCTGGTCACGCCCGGTCAGCGCCCGGCTGAGCGCGAATTGCCCGGCCACGAAAATCGACAACAGGAAGACGATGACCAGCAGCAGCGTTGCCAGCGCGTCGACAAAGCCGGGCCAGTGATCGCCGTTATCGGCTTCCTGGAAACGCGAGAAACGCGGCGACGCCATGACCTATTCTCCCGCCCGGTCCCGGGCTTCGAGGGTCCGGATCAGAACGCGGATTTCATCGCGCAAGGCCCGCGCCGCTTCCTGCTGGCCTTCGCGTGCATCTTCAGCAAAGCGCTGCATGGTCGTGTCGAGCTGGCGCGTATGGCGCTCCAGCGTGTGGGAGAGACGGTCGAGGGTTTCGGCGGTCTGCTCGAGCAAAGCCCCGACATAGGCCGAGGAGGTCTCGCCATCGCCGGTGCTGGCCGGTCCGGCGGCCGACAGCCGCGAAATGGAGGAGAGCCATTCCTCGATCTCGTTATAGAAACGATTCTGGGCGCGGCTGGCCTGCAGGTCGAGAAAACCGATCACCAGGGATCCGGCCAGACCGAAGAGCGAGGAGGCAAAGGCGGTGCCCATGCCCTCGATCGGATCCTGGATTGCCGCCATCAACCGCATCACATCGGCTTCGCCGCCGGTGGAGCTTTCTGTGACGGCGCGCACGGCCTGGCCGACATCCGAGACGACTGCAAGCAGGCCCCAGAATGTCCCCAGCAGGCCGAGGAAAATCAAGAGGCGGCCAAAATAGCGCGTGAAGGCACCCGCTTCCGACATCCGCGCACCGACCGAGTCGAGCACAGTGCGGACCGAGCCCGCCGACAAGCGGACGCGGCCATCGGTCTCGCCGATCATCGAGGCCATCGGGGCGATCAGGGCGGGCGGCGGCGGCAGGGTGATGCCGGCCTCGGCCGAGCGGAAACGCTTGAGCCAATTGGCTGCGGGACCGATGCCCAATGCCTGGGCAAATGTGTAGAGGACGCCGATCACCAGCACGCCGAGGATAACGCCATTGATCGCCGGATTGGCCTGGAAGGCCTCGATCAGCTGGGCGTGCAGAAAGACTGCGAGGGCGAGGACAACGCCGGTGAACAGTGCCATCCAGACAATATAGCGCCAGGGACCTGTGAAATGGACGTCCGGCCGGATCGCGCTCATCCGCTCATCATGCTGTACAGGCATCACTTCCCCTCACATCGCTCGCTGCGACACTCATCCCAAGGCATTGGGACGATTTGGTGGCGAGGTCAAAGCTGAAGCGGGAAAATCTGCCCGCAAGACCGCGTCCGCGATCAGACCGCGGCGACTTTGAGCCGTTCCATCAATTGTGCCAGCATGCTCTCATTGCCAGCCGCGATATTGCCGCTGGTGAGCACATCCTTGCCACCGTCAATGTCGGCGATATAGCCACCGGCTTCGCGCACCAGCAACAGGCCGGCAGCGATATCCCAGGGCTTGAGATCGCGTTCCCAGAAACCGTCATAGCGGCCGGCCGCGACCCAGGCCAGATCGAGCGAGGCGGAACCCATGCGGCGGATACCGGCACAGCGCGGCATGACCTGGTGCAATTCCTTGAGAAAACGGGCATGGCCGGTTTTGCCGACGAAAGGCATGCCGGTTGCGAAAACGGCTTCATCGAGCTGATTGCGGCCCGCGACGCGCAAGCGGCGGTCGGCAAGCCAGGCCCCGCGGCCCTTTTCAGCGTGGAACATTTCATCCGTTGCCGGATTGTAGATCACGCCAGCGACAAGCTCGCCCTCGCGCTCAAGCGCGATGGAGACTGCGAAATGCGGCATGCCGTGCAGGTAATTCGTGGTGCCGTCGAGCGGATCGACGATCCAGCGGTGCGAACGGTCGGAGCCTTCGACAATGCCACGCTCTTCCATCAGGAAACCATAGCCCGGCCGTGCGGTCATCAGCCTGTCATAGATGATCTCTTCGGACTTGTGGTCGGCCATGGTCACGAAATCGGCCGGGCCCTTTTTGGAATACTGCAGATGTTCGACATCGCGAAAATCGCGGTTGAGCTTGCGCCCGGCGCGGCCGGCAACGTCGACCATGACGGTCAGAAGAGGAGAGAGCGTACCCATGAGGACTACTCCGCCCGTTTCACATATGAACCGTCTTCCGTGGCGATCACCACACGCTCGCCGGTGCCGACGAAGGGCGGGACCGCGGTGCGCACACCGTTTTCCAGAATGGCGGGCTTGAAGGAATTCGCGGCTGTCTGCCCCTTGACCACCGGCTCGGTGTCGGTGATTTCCAGGGTGACGAATTGCGGCAGGGTGATGCTGATCGGGCGCTCCTCGTGGAATTCCACCACGACATTCATGCCGTCCTGCAGATAGGCTGTGCTTTCCTCGCCAACGAAATCCTTGCGCAATTCGATCTGCTCATAGGATTCGGCGTCCATGAAGGTCAGCGTATCGCCGCTGTCGAACAGGAAAGTCTGGTCGCGTTGCTCAAGGCGGACGCGCTCGACCTTGTCGGCGGCGCGAAAGCGTTCATTGAGCTTGCGGCCATCGAGCAGGTTCTTCAGCTCGACCTGGGCGAAGGCTCCGCCCTTGCCTGGCTTGACGTGGTCGGTCTTCACCGCGACCCAGAGCGAATCCTGATGTTGCAGAACATTGCCGGGGCGGATTTCATTGCCGTTGATTTTCATGCGTCACCTATCGGAAAAAACCGTGTGCGCGGCCCTTGGGCCGTGGAGTGGCGCTCTCCTATCAGCGGGGACAGGGATCGGCAAGCGGCGCGGCACTGGCACATTATCGCATTGCGTCGACCTGGGCCCGGATCCGTTGCTGCACGTCGAGCGGCAAAGCCCGCTCCAACCCGGCCTGCAAGCGGTCGCGATCGGGATCGCCAGTCGGGGCACCGAGTGCATCGACCGCCGCCATCAGCGTCCAGCCATAGGCGGTTTCAAGATCTGCCGTCACCCCATCGCCGCGCGCCAGGGCAAAGGCATAGAGAAACTGGCTTTCGGCATCGCCGCCCCGGGCCCCCTGGGCAAACCAGACGGCCGCCGAACCGGGATCGGGTTCGGCGCCACGCCCCTGATACAGCATCAGACCGTATTGACCGGCGGCCGGGGCATAGCCGCTCTCGGCGGAAATCCGCATCCAGCGCAACGCGGCCGCATCATCCTGATCGCCGCCCTCGCCATTGGCCCACATCATCGCCGCCTGGAAAGCTGCCTCGGCATGGCGATTACTGGCGGCGCGCTCATACCAGCTGCGCGCGCCGGCGGAATCGGTTGCACCGCCATCACCGGCATCGAGCATTTGCGCCAGCTGGTACATGGCTTCAGGCGAGCCCTGCTGTGCGGCCCGCTCAGCCCATTCGCGCGCCGTGATCGCGTCCTGCGGGACCGGGGAATTCTTCAGCTCGATCGCCAGGCCCAGCATCGCATTGACATGTCCGACCCGGGCCGCGCGTTCAAACCAGCTGCGCGCGGATCCCAGGCCAAGGCCCGGCTCGCCGCGGCGCGCCAGCAGGGCGAGCTGGTAGAGCGCGACCGGGGCATCCTGCTCGGCGGCACGGCGAAACCATTGCGCTGCAGCGGCATAGTCGGGATCACCGGTCAGCCCGTCGCGGGCCATCATTCCGGCAAGCATGGCGGCTTCGGTATTGCCGCCCGCGGCCGCGGTCTCGGCATATTGCCGCGCCAGTACCCAATCCTGGGCGATATAGGCGATCTGGGCACGATAATAGGCCGCGTCGGCACCGCTTAGCCCGGCGGGCAGATCGGCCTCGGCCGCGTCCATCCCGGCGCTCGCTGCATCCTGTACGTCCTGGGGCAGGAGCATCAACTCGGCGGGGAAAGCCTGCAGCGGCTCGGCAGCGGCTGGCGGGGAATCGACCTCAAACTGCGCCAGGGCAGGTGCGGCGAGGACGAAGCTCAGGCAAAGGGCAGAAAATATCTTCATGCCGCCTATCAGCGATGCGATTGCGGCAAGGTCAAGACCGCGAGCCGGAAGCTGAGGCATTTGTAACCTCGCAGCCGTTGTTTCAACGCGCTGCGCAAAGCGCCTCAAAAGCGGTGACGGCGGCGACCGGCCCGTCCCGGTGCTCCCAGACGCCGGCGGAGACGGCGATGAAATCGGCACCGGCCTCGATCAAGGGGCCGGCATTGTCGACGTTGATGCCGCCAATCGCGACGCAGGGCAGTTCGAACACTTCAATCCACCACTGGATCAGATCGATATCGGCCTGGTGGGTGACCGTTTTGGTGGTGGTGGGGAAGAAGGCACCAAAGGCGACATAATCGGCACCGGCCTCGCCGGCCAGCATCGCCAGATGGCGGCTGTCATGGCAGGTCACACCAATCGTGCCATCCTTGCCGAGGATTTCGCGGGCGGCTTTGATACTGCCGTCGTCCTGGCCCAGATGCACGCCGTCGCAGCCCAGCTCGGCGGCCAGGGCGGCATCATCATTGAGGATGGCGGCAACGCCATGGGCCTGCGCCAGTGCGATCAGCGGCGGCGCCAATTGGCGGATCTCGTCGGGCTGATGATCCTTGAGCCGGATTTGCAGCGCCGCGACCGCGCCGGTTTCCAGCACCTCGACCAGGGTCTCGGCGAATTGCGCATCAATGCGCGGCGGGGTGATCAGATAGAGCTGGGTTGTCATGGCCGCGTTTTGACCGATTTCGGTCGGGGTGGCTAGTGGGCCTGCATCGCCGCCTGCACGAAAATCTCCACGCGGCCTGCCGCTGGAGGTTTGGGTGGGCCTCCCGGGATGGGAGGGTGCGGGACGC
>TARA_R110000744_G_scaffold237369_4_pt1 | contig 96619 bp, 108 predicted proteins | sample TARA_R110000744 | Tara Oceans TARA_R110000744 (sample SAMEA4398083) | marine metagenome | biome: Polar Biome; feature: [DCM] deep chlorophyll maximum layer (ENVO:01000326); material: water (ENVO:00002006), including particulate matter (ENVO:01000060) such as... | depth 36 m | reverse complement strand
TTTTTTGGGACACGCTCAATTCAACATCGTGTAATTATTCCCACCCATATTTAAACTTTAAGAATTGCGTTCAAAGTTTATAAAAAGGTATTTATAATTACACCTTGCCTGAAGTCTATTAAATAGTTTAATCGTCTATTCCTAACGATAAACTTTTGTAAAGTTTAGCGAAACCCTAATTTTCAAAGGGGTCAGACGGTCGATTAAATGAACTCCAAGTGTCCCGTAAAAGGGTAATTAACGCCAATACTGAAAAGGACCAGAAATGGGACACTCTGGTCCAATATTCCCTGCTCTGGGAAAAGTGTCCCGTAAAACGGCCGTTTTATGGCACCAAAAGATTGGAGGGTACTTCGATATTTAAGACATTCATGGTAAGTTGAAACTATAACATCTTTCCCTTTTGAAAAAACAGATATTAAGGCAAATGAGATTCCAAGATTATAATAAACTGCCTCGATGCAAGCATACGAGGTATTTAGTTGAGGAAGGCCTTTTCAATGAAAACCCAAGGTTTTCAAACTTTCCTTTACAAACGATGCAAGCATCGGGGAATTTAACCCTCAGAGATTAAACGGTTTTTGGCTGGATCATATCCGTTCAAGGCTTGCTCAGGCCTTTTTTTATTTTTTCACCCCTGTTTTATCCAAAGCTTCACGCAATCCCTTTGCCAGTTTTTCTGCCGGACCTACACCCCAATAATGTAAAAAGAAGATTCTCGGGTTTTCGTGAACCATATGGTTATGAACGGCAACCACTTCGATATCATTTTCTACCAAAGCTTTTATTACGGGGGCCACTTCATCGGCAAGCATTGTAAAATCCCCTGCTACCGCCGCTTTTTCGGGTGTCCCTTGCCAACTTGCCCACGTGTTGAAGCCCATAAAGTTGCTTACCGGCGCATCATGTTCTTTCAAGTCTACATCAGGTCGCCCAATTGCGATTTTATATACCCCATTGTTCGCACTCCCGCTAAAACCTAGGATACTATCGATCATCTTTGTATCCAATGTATTTTCTACGGTGGCAGCTTTGGTTTCGGATGGGTCGCCACCCCTTATTTCTGTGACCTTGTCGAGAACGGCTTTCACGCTCGCCGCCAAGTCTTTTTCATCCCCCATACCGCCAACGTGCATATACATCACATCCGGTTCATTTCGGACAAAATGGTTGTGGATTGCGGTAATTGTCAAACCTTGTTTGATAACCTCTTGCTGAACGGGCTTTAAGTCTTTTTCGGTAACAACAATATCCCCCATGATCATAGGTTTATCCGAAGTTGGCGCAAAGGCCACCCAGCTCCCCAACCCCATAGGGGGAATGATCCTGAACCCATCGACCGTTACGTTCAGGTCGTTTTGGGGTATTGTCACCTTGTACTCGCCATTATCTTCTTTGCCCTCTATATCAATGATATTTTTTATTGATCGGATATCCAGTGGTTGCAGGTCTTTTTCATCCTGTACTTTTTGTGTAGCTGTATCCGTTCCCTTTCCCGAAGGGGTTTTTTGATCTTTCCTGGTATCGCAAGAATAAATTATCAGGCAAACACTTGTAATGATCAGTAGGATCGTTCTGTTTTTCGTGCGTATCATAAATTTTGTTTTTAGAGGTTGAATATTCATTTAAATTTTTCGATTTCCAGATCATCAAAGTAGGTTACCGCATCCGCTTTGGTCCAGAAACCTACTTTTCCCGAATTCCCGAAGGTAGTGTCCTGTACTTTGAAGAGTTCTTTGTCGTCCATATACACGGTAAACAAATCACCTTTGACCGTGAGCTTGAGGGTATGCCAATTATTTCCCATAGGGGGAACATCGACCCCGTAGGTTCTTCCTTTGCCTATCAGGGGAAGATCGGTACGCTTACCGTTTTCCACTTTGTAAAGTACTACATTATCCTCCAAAGGATTTGCCCTTACCACATAATAGTTTTTTCTGTCCGTAAACCGCCAGACGAATCCGCCTCCCTGGTCGTGATCGCCGGTAACGCCTTTCAGACGGGCCGTAAGTACCATGTCCTCTGCGGTCAGGTTATCATAGACCACAATATTGAAATGGTCGTTTGGATTGCCCCCGTACAATTGCGCCATCACGTTATTACCTTCGTCATCTTTGACCTGCCACTTGGTACCGCCCGAACCGGCATAGAATTCCGACCATTCGCCTGGAAGTTGGTCAATGGTATATTTATCAAAATCAAAGCTGATCTTCTCGGCCGGTTCCATAGAATCCGGGGTTTCGGCCCGGGCACTCAGTTCCTGTATCTCTTTTTTGGATTTTTTTGAATTAGTATCCCTACATGCAACTGCTGTTGATGCCGTAAGGATGCAAAGAGCGATAATTTTTGTTCTAGTGTTCATCATATGACTTTTTTAGATGTTTAAAAATGATTTTACAAATTCTGTAGAAGAATTCCGTATTTCCGCTTTCGTTCCGGCTACGGCTATTTTCCCTTTTTCCATAACAATGATATAATCGGCTATTTTCATTGCCTCCCGATGGTCATGGGTAACATACAGCAACGTAAATCGCCTTTCTCGCTGAACCGTCTTAAGGTGTTGGAGGATACTTTCTTTTAAATGCGCGTCAATGTTGGCAAGGGGTTCGTCCATAAGGAGAATTTCCGGCTGCATTGCCAGCGAGCGGGCAAGGGCTACCATTTGTTTCTGCCCTCCGGAGAGTTCATGGGGATATTTGGAAATTTTGTCACCTATACCGAACAAATCCAGCAACCCGGCCACTTTGGATTTTATGTTCTTTTGTTTTTTTTCTTTTGGTCCAAAAGCGATATTCTCATAGACGTTGAAATGGGGCCATAGTGCCAGGTCCTGAAAAATGAAACCAATTTTTCGCTTATGTGGCGGAACGATGATTTCCTTCTTTCTACTGACTATTGTTCCCCCTATTTTCACCACCCCGTCCGAAGGCTCTTCCAGTCCGGCAATCAAGCGAAGTACCGTAGTTTTTCCACAGCCCGAAGGCCCGAGCAGACAAGTGGTCTTGCCGCGCTCGAAAGAAAAGGAAAGGTCGTCCAAGGTTTCCTTGTCCCCATAGGAGTGGGCTATATGTTCGAGGGCCAATTTATGCATAGCGGAATTTTTTGAACACCCATTTACCCAAAATAAAAAACAAAACAATCGATAATAGTGTTATGGCCAGGTTGATCAAGGTCATGCTACTGGTAAGGGCCTGTGGTGCATTGGCGCCTATCGTGAATGTCTTGACCGGCATCAGTTCCATCCCCGGCGGATAGACCATCATCGTGGCGCCCAACTCCCCAAGGCATAGGATGAAGGCCAATACGAATGCCGCAAACAGGGAAGGCATCAACAAGGGCAGGCCAATCTTCAAAAACCGGTCGATGGGGCGGATGCCGATCACAGAAGCCGCCTCTTCAAAAGAAACGGGTATTTGTTTGATGCCATTGCCGATTATACGGGAGGCGATAAAACCAAACTTTCCCAGCCAGGCTATTAAAATGATGATGGATGTACCATAGATAAAGTTTAGTGACGGAAGATTGTAATACCGGATCAACGCGATCCCAAGTACCGTAGGTGGAACGATAAAGGTCAATAAAAGTATAAGATCCGGCCATCGATATTGCTTTCGTTCCTTTCCATAGGCCGACCATAACCCTATTAGGGTAACCAGTAAAGCCCCGGCAGAAGCAAGTTTAAGGGATTGAACCGCAGCGGGGCGTATAAGTTCCCATGCCTTTGCAAAGAAAAATACCCTCCCGGTCAGGGACTGCAGCACCAGCATTAAAACCGGGGTAAGCAGTACCAAAAGCAGCAATATACAAAGAACAAGATGTACCGCAAATGGACGCTTCAGGGTATATTCTTTGGAATGACTTCCTTTTTTCGATACGGAAAAGAAAGGCGCATCCGACAAATAACTTGCTTCAATGAACAATAGCGCAAAGATCACAAGCAGCAACAGGATGGACTGGCCCATTGCCATAGAAAAATTATAGAGCGCGGAGAACTGGGTAAATATCTCGGTGGTAAAGGTGCGGACATTAAAAAATGCGGGGACGGAAAAATCGCTCAGGCTGAATATAAGGATAAGCAGAAACGAGATGGTGAGTGCCGGACGGATAAGGGGAAGCATAATTTTAAGGACCATCCTCTTTAGCGGAACCACCATCAATCCGGCTTCCTCAAAACCGGTATGGATCCGTGACAGCGCACTCCCCGTAATAAGCATGGCCAACGGAAAAAAGGCAAAGGTATGCACCATAATTACCCCGTATCCTGAATAAATGGAGCTGGAATTCCCAAAAAGCCAGTAGAATCCGTCTTTCCAGGCAACGGCAAAAATGTATGGGGAAATCAACAATGGCAGCAGAAGAAGCAGTTTGTAGAGCCCGCTATATGCAAATTTGAACTTGTACAGCCAAAAGCCACAAACGGTGCCCATAAAGGTAGCCAATACCGCAACCGTTGAAGAAATCAACAGGCTCTTCGCGATCAATACCAAAGTTTCCCTATTTACAAAAGAGAACAGGCCTGCCCCGTTAGTATCGGTAAGCCACTGGAAAACCAGCAACAGTAATGGTAGGCCCAACAGGCTAAAAAGTAGTAGCAAGGGCGCAAAACGTATGATATGTTTTCCTAATTTTCCGTCCATTGTTTTAACCAAGGTTGTATTTCTTCCAGTTTATCGGCAGTTTGTTCGTAATCAATTCTCATAGGCTCGATTTTGTCCAATGATGGGACGTTATCGGGCACTTCGGTCCCAGCAATCAAGGGCATCTGCGCACAGGAGGCGGCCAGCTTGGATTCCGTCCGGCGGCTCAGCAAATAGTCCATTAATTTTTTGCCGTTTTCACTATGGGGAGATTTTGCGATAAGGCTGAGCGCATTTGGCATTATAAGGGTTCCGATCCCACCTTCCCGCTGATCCAGAAAGATATATTCCACTTCATCGCTTTCCTTTTTGGCTTCGAAAGCATCATCGGTATCCGTAAGGCCAAAGGCCAGTTCCCCGTTCATTACCCGCTTTTTTACGTCCCCGTTACTGGCCGCCATGACCACTTGGTTTTTCTTCAGCTCGTTCATCCACTGCTTCGCCTTGGTGTCCCCTAATGCTGAAAAAATGGCCGCTATGTGAAAGGTAGTGGTCCCAAAGAGCGGGTTGGCGATGGCAAATTCTCCTTTGAACCGGGGTTTCGGGAAATCAAAAACAGATTGTGGTAAAGAGTCGGAAGCAATCAAATTTTTGTTATAAATCAATACGCGGGCCCTGGCCGAAAATCCTATCCAGTGGTTGTCCTTTTCCTTAAAATGAGAGGGAATCAATTGTGTTTGGCCTGATCGGTACGGTTGGGTAATGCCCTTGGCTTGCAAAACCCCGTTGCGCACTGGGTCCCCGCTCCAAAACACATCGCACTGCGGATTGCTTTTCTCGGCAATGAGCCTGTTCATAACCCCGGTAGATTTGGTTTCTTCGGTATCGAATACAGCATTTACCCGAATGCCGGTGTCCCTTTCGAAGTCCTTTAAAATGGGTTCGGAAAACACCTGATCTACCGTGGAGTAAACCGTAACTTCGTCCTGTGAAGGGTTACATGCCGTAAATACAAGCGTTAAAAGTGTTACGCTGGTCATTAAGTATTTCATGGTTCTATTTTTTAAATTACAAATCTCCATATCAGCTTGCCTAAAATGGTTGTCCGTTCCTGTTTCCAACTTGTTCCCGAGGTGTCGTACACCTGATTGACGATAAAAAAGAAATCGGCCCCGATGATGGGAATCCACTGTAGCCTAAAATTGATTATTGCCTCATCGTCCTCGCTATTCCATTGCGAAAACAAAGAACCGAAAAGGTTCGGGTTTACGGCATACTCGATCCGGTTCCCGATCAGGTCGGTATCAAATTTTCCTTCGGGCAGATCGACCCGGTTCTTTTCGTAGTTGGCACCTATTTTGAGAAATCGGCTTGCCCGCCAGGATGCCTCGTATGTACTTTCTGTACTGTTGCCAGTAAAAAATTCTCCCCAATTTAACCTGGTGTAAACCGACCAGGTGCGCCCCCCAAAAGTAGCGGCCTGTATTTCCGTTCGGTTGTACCAGTATTCACCTTCCGCAATGGTAATCCCATCTTTAATTTCAAAAGGTCCGCGCAGGCCTTCCGCCCTTCGTTGCAGGTTTAATTCAAAAAACTCCCCGCTTCGGGTTTCAAACCCCAGCGGCCTTATTTCGTAAAAAAATGATAGCAGTTCCTTGGTATCATCATAGATAAAATAGTTCATATCCAGACCTTTAAAGCTGAACTGACGGATCCATTTCGAAAAATTCTTGGGCCGTGGCTTCCATTCGAGCTCTGCATAGAATTCCTGGAAATTGTCCCTCCTCAAAAATCCTACCTCCGGGTTGAAGGATGTGGCACTTCTCTGCCACGCCATATCAAACTCCACTTTATCATTGGGGTAGCTCAGGTAGATGCGGTGTGCGTTGGCTTTCCCGTCAAAATCATCGGAATCGTAGTTCTGCGTAAAAGCCGCCCCTATATTCAGGTTTTTATCCCCAAAAAAGTTGGATGTACTGTAAAGGCCGTAAGCCCCCGTGGTGCTGTGCAGACGACCGTTTTCATATTTATTGGCGGATAGGATGCCCACGGAGGATTGTTCTAATACGTCTTGCCGCCAACTAAGTACGGAATAGTTGGTAGAAGGGATACTGTCCCTGCTCGCAGTTTGCATGGACAATATTCCCAGCGTGGAGTTGTTTACCTTTCCAAGAAGCCTTGCACCTGCAATTATAGGGACTTTGGAACCATCTTCTGTAAGTCCTATCCTGCGGCTGTAAAAAGGAATGATCGTGCTTCCCATACCCATATCAAAAAAATCTTGGCCTTCCAGAAAAAATTCCCTGCGTTCCGGAAAGAATAACGGAAACCGCGTAAGGTTGATTTGCTGCCTGTCGGCTTCCACCTGTGCAAAATCCGTATTGAAGGTCAGGTTCATCCGCAGGGTGGGGGTAATGAGGTAATTGATGTCCCCCCCGGCATTCAGCGGCCCTTCTTCTATACCGGGTGTGAATTGACCACCACCTATGGCATAGGGCTTTACTTCGATAAAATCTTTGTTAATAATGCTGTCGAGCCCTACCAATGTGCCGGCCCGGTTGAGCAGTTCGAGCTCCGAATCACGCGACCACCCCTGCCAAAGCAGCTGCTCCCGCTTTCTTCGGATATTACGTTCAAAATTAATGCCCCAACGTTGCTTCGCAACATCGGTCTTGAACTTTAAGGTGGAAAAGGGAATTTGTATCTCCGCGAACCACCCTTGATCCGTAACCGTCGACTTGGCGTTCCAAACCCCGTTCCAGAACCCGTTCTCCGATTCCCCGTTATTGATAACCTGCACATCGGCCCTTGCCCCATTGGGGTTGACCACGAAGAGAAAGCCGTTACGGTCATCGTTATAGGTGTCTATGATTACCTCAAAATTGTCCTCAAGGTCAAACTCGAAGTCCCGCTTCATTTCACGGGCCACAAGTTTTTCCGGTTCACTGTCGTAGCCCCAGAATCCGATGTAGAGGGAATTAGCTGAATAGACTATAGCTACTTCGGTCTTTTCGGTGGCGGGTTCTCCCATGTTCAGCTCACGCTGAGTAAAGTTGCTTATATGAATGGCCTTCCCCCACACCGGTTCATCCAATCTCCCGTCAAGTTTTATGGCTTCACCTGTATGTTGGGCTTTGATGATGTTAGGGGGGCCGGTCTGGGCCGAAACGGCTAACCCCGAAACGAAAATGCTCATACTTACCATTAGCCACCTCATTTAATATTTTTCTATTTTTAAAGAAAAATAAAGTTAGGGACAGATTCTGTAGAAACTTGGTAGTAAGGGTTGCCGGAACGGTTTCTTATCCGATGAAAATAAAATAGTATCCTATACCCAGTGCTATACTTATAAAAATAGTCTTGAGCATATCCCATTTTAAAATGAAATAAACAAAAGAGGCAATTAGACCTATTATTACAGAACCCACATCGATGGTAGACCATTCCGGGATTAGCCACCTAACCCCATAAGAATGCTCTTCGCGAACCTTGCCGAAAAAGGTATGAATGGCAAACCAAACGCCCAAATTAAGGATAACACCTACTACTGCGGCGGTAATACCGGATAGTGCGGTTGTCAGGTTTTTATTGCCCCTGAGGTATTCTATATACGGTGCCCCTGTGAAAATGAACAGGAAGCAGGGTATAAAAGTGACCCAGGTAACAAGCAGGGAGGCAAGTATGCCCGCCATAAGCGGGTCCATCGTTCCACTCATGCGATAGGCCCCCATAAATCCCACGAACTGCACTACCTGGATCAAAGGGCCAGGGGTGGTCTCTGCCATCCCCAGGCCGTCCAGCATTTCGCCGCTTTGCAACCAGCCATAGTCCTCCACGGCTTTTTGGGTGATATAGGCGAGAACGGCATAGGCCCCACCAAAGGTCACTACGGCCGTCTTACTGAAAAAAAGGCCTTCGGAAAAGAATATATTCTCGATTCCTATGGTCGCCGCTATTACTATCAATGGGATGGCCCATAGGCCTAAAAAAACCAGTACCGTTTTGATGGTCTTGGACAATGACGGCTTGACGGATATAATCCTGCTATCGATCAAGGCATTCTCGCCATCGCTTTTTTCTGTGGGACCTGTTATTACCAGAAATTTTTCTTCCCATATCCTGCCCCCAATAAAGCCTGTTAATCCGGCTGCAATGACGATAAACGGAAAATCGATCTCGAAAAAGAATATGGCGATAAAGGCAAGTACCGCTATACATACCATCACCCCGTTCTTAAGTGCCCTTTTGCCTATTTTGACAACGGCACCGATTACGATCGCCAGAACCGCAGGTTTGATACCAAAGAATATGGCCTCCACTATTCCCACGTCCCGGTAAGCGGCATAAAGAATGCTCAGGATCAAAATGGAGATGAATCCCGGGAGGATGAACAATCCCCCTGCCACGAGCCCGCCTTTGGTCCTATGCAGCAACCAACCGATGTAGGTGGCCAGTTGCTGCGCCTCTGGCCCCGGGAGCAGCATACAATAGTTCATCGCATGAAGGAACCGGTTCTCACTGATCCATTTTTTTTCCTCTACCAGTATTTTGTGCATCACGGCGATCTGACCTGCCGGTCCCCCAAAACTGTATATCGCTACCCTGACCCAAACCTTGAGTGCCTTTTTGAAGGGTAAAGTTTTTTTCTCAAGAGGATTGTCCATTTAGCAGGTATATTTGTTTAAAGGTATGCCGATCAAGCTTTGTTCAGTTTTTTTGCTACCTCAAGCCGCTCCGCTACATTGTCCCAATTTATTATCTCCAATATGGTATCGACAAATTCGGCCCTTTTATTCTTGTGCTTAAGATAATAGGCATGCTCCCATACATCGATGACCAGAAGCGGGATAACGCCCCATTGTGTCAACTTTTGATGGTTCTCACACTGTAGCATGGTAAGGGACCTGGAATAGGGCTGATATCCCAGAATGCCCCAACCGCTTCCCTCCACGGTTTTGGAAACCTTTGCTATATATGCTTTCAGCTTATCGAAGGAACCGAAATCCTTCTCGATCTGTTTCAGCAAACCTGCCTTGGGACCGGTTTTTTTATTGGTAAGGTTCGTCCAAAAAATGGAGTGCAATACATGGCTGGAAAAATGATAGGACAGTTTTCTGGTCCATAGATCGACCATCTCCATGTCCCCGGATTGCAGGTGCTTTTTTATATTTTCCAAATCCTTGTTGGCCCCGTCCACTGCACCGCCGTGGTGAAACTCATAGTGCAGGTGAAGGGTCTCCTCGTCCATATAGGGCTCTAAAAAGCTCTTTTTATAGTTAAGGGGCCGGTGGATAAAGTTGCCGTTGCCGTCCACAAGTTTGTCCATACCGTTTTCGGATACGTTCTGGGAGAAAACGTTATTGACCGGGAGAATAGTGGCCCCGCCGATGATTGCCGAGTTTCTGATAAAGTCTTTTCTGTTCATTGTTATTTGGCTTAAAGTTTAAATTGAAACTCCGATTTACCGTGATAAACGAAGCGTATAAAAAATCGAATATAAAAGTAGCGACCTATTCTGTAGAAAATCGGTAGTTTCTAAAAACCCACTTCAAAAACATGCCTTTCCATTTTATAGGAATAGCTGATATGCCAATTGCAGGTATCGGTTATTTTGCTTGCAATGGCCAGTCCAAGCCCCCAAGTGTCGGGATTACCGGATTTTTTATAGAAACGCTCGAAGACCCTTTCCGTATCCAGCTTCATATGTGCATCCCCAGCGGACTTTAAGGGAAAAGGCCCGGTATTGGCTATGACCAGCCTACCCTTACCTTTTCTGCCATTTCGGGAAGCGTTGGCATGGTCGGTCGCGGTAATGCCGATCGCCCCGTTCTTTATATTGTGCAGAAATGCGTTCTTCAAAAGGTTCTGGACCAATATCTCCGTAAGCATGGTATTTCCCCGCACGATAAAATGTTCCGGGCAATCTACCTGTACTTCTATGTTCATGGCCCTTTTCTGTTCACTGTAGTGGTCCAATAGCCTATCGATCATCCTACCAAGGTTCACTTCTTCCGTCAGGATAAATTGCCTGTTCTCGATCTTGGACAGGAGCAGTAGCGTTTTGTTGAGCTTTTTCAAACGCTGCGTCGAGCTTATTATACCTTCCAGGATAACTGCCTGTTCCTTCGTGAGTCCTGCTTGTCCTATAAGTGCCTCGAGGCGGGACTGGATAATGGAGAGGGGGGTCTGCATTTCATGTGATGCGTTTTCGATAAATTGCTTTTGGCTCTCAAAAACATCCATGTTTTTTCGGGCAAGTTCTTTCACGGCCCCGTTGAGCATTTGAAATTCATCTATCCGCGAGTTTGATAACTCCGGTAACTGCCGTTCATCAAGTCGAAAGTGGCGAAGTTTCTCCAGCATTTCGTGGAACGGCCTCCATATTTTTTTGGAAATATATCGCTGTGACATATAAAAACAGAGTGCCATCCCTAGGAACAGCCCCCCCAATGTAATGGATATTGTGCCGATGATCTCGGTGGCTTCCAGGTGTGGTTTTTCAATTTCCAACCTATAAGGTTTACCGTTCAGCGCTACAAAGGAAGTAAGCTTCCTATACTCGTCGAATTCGTCATCTACCTCTTCAAAGACAAGCGTATCCGTGTAGGTTTCCCGTCCCTTTTCATATGCCGATTCCTCTATGGGAATGAAGGTAAAATCGTCCAGCGGGTTGTTTTCTTCGAAGGGAATCTGAGGGTTTTCCTTCAGAAATGCCAAAAGATGGGTCTTACGGTTGTAGAGTATTTCATCAATGTTGCGTAAAACGTTCCAACTCAGTACAAAATAGAACAGTATCGAGAATATCCCGAAAAGCAGGAAGAACAGGAACATCTGTATACGGGAGGTATAGTCAAGTAGCTTCATATTATCGCGATTTGATACCCGACACCATATATATTCCTGATTTCGACTTCTGCACCGGCATTGGCCAATTTACGTCTAAGGTTCTTGATCTGGGAAAATAGGAAATCGAAACTTTGGGCCTCGTCCACATAATCCCCCCATATATACTCCGCCAGGGCCACTTTGGTAATTACCCTTTTATGGTTGTTGATAAGGTGGGAGAGGATGGCAAACTCCTTCTTGGTAAGGGAAATGGTACTTTCAAGATCGTTCAATCCGATAAGATGTTGATCCGGGTCGATAACCAGATTGGCGAAAGTGACAAACTTGTTGGTCTTGAACTGCTTTCTGCGAATAATGGCCTTTATCCTGGCATTGAGTTCCGAAAAATAAAAAGGTTTTGTCAAATAATCATCCGCGCCCATTCCAAGCCCCTTCAGTTTGTCGTCCAATGAACCGCGTGCCGAAAGTATAATTGTCCCATGGCTCTCTTCCTTTCGGCACAGGATTTCCAAGAGTTCGAACCCGCTACCGTCAGGTAGGTTGATGTCCAGCACGATGCAGTCGTAATCATAGAGGGCGACCCTTTCCAATGCGCCCTCAAGGGTGGATACGGAATCATAAAAATAGGATTCCTCCGAAGCAAAATCTTCAAGGGACTTCAATAACTGGATCTCGTCTTCTACAATTAGTAATTTCATAGTTCGTACAAATAAAATAACAAATTCTGTAAAAAAATAGGTTTTATTGCATAGGGGATGACTTATTTTGAGAAAATGAGATCTCTTATGGGACTTAAAAATCCAAAGGCACCAAACTTGTTGGCCTCAACTTGCTGGAGCAGTACGAAAAATAACAGTCCCAAAAACCGAACCTTTTTTGGGACTTAATATATCCCAATTGTATATCCTTTGAAGTTCAAACAAACCTGTTTTCCATTAATTGAATCAGTACATTTAATCCCACCCCTAATTGAACTTTCAAAATTACTTTTAAAGTCTATAAAAAGGTATAAATAATTATACTTTACCTGAAATCTTTTAAAAGAGTTTAATTGTCTATTCCTATCGATAAACTATTGGAAAGTTTAGCGAAACGCTAAATTTCAAAGGGGTCGGACGGTCGTTTAATTATACTTTGATTTTTTAACAGCTGCTTTCAATTCTTCTTTTGAATAAGTTGAAAATGATTTGTTTTTTCCTGGACCACCTGAGAAGTGGTAAGTAACTGGTTCCCGATTTTTCTTTTTTGTAATATTAATGATTACGCTCTTTTCCGAACCAGTACAAAGGTCAGAACCATCGTTGCTTAGAACTACATTATTATTAACTTTTTGCCATCTAGTTAACTCTATGTTTTTCTTATTCTTACCCATTGTTTATTTAGTTTGTAATTTTTTTTGAAGTGGAATGAAATTTGATATATATAAATGTAAGTTCATGATAATCAATATCTAAAAATCGTTATTTTACATAATGAAAGTTATAGTACAGATTGATATATTAGTAGTTTTGATTTAACACCTTAGCTGTAAGCTATAATGCTATTATGTAAAATATCCCACGCATATCTAGCTTTTATTCGAATTACCAACAGGGTCATCAAACTTTTTAATTCACGTAGCTTCAATATTTCTACACAGAAAAAACTTTTTAGAAAATTTCAAATTCTTAGGAAATCCCAGCGAAAAACATTTCGGCTGTATCTATAATTAGTCGTTATGTAAAATTGCCGCACAGCCAATCGCTCGATTGTTTTGCCAAAATTCTCTTAGGCCATTAAAATGAAACTTAAGCCTCCCATATAATACTTATTATAGTTTTATATTGTTTTGTAGGTATGCAATACTCCATAAATTCGGAATCCTCTTGGTTTTCGTATAGTTTAAACCAAGTAGAACGAGAAATTTGTTGAGCCTTCTCTCTACCTGAATATATAAAATCATAATTGGCATCAATATATTCTTGGGCAACTGAATCTTCAGGTGGCGATAATTTAGTAATATCTTTTACCCAACCTTTTAAATCGTTTGATTTACGCCAATATCTAACCACTCCATCTGTAATAAAGACAACTAATAATGGTATAATATCCAGGGCAATTAATCTGTAAACAACAGATGTTAAGCTAGTTCTGAATCTATTTGAGATTTCTTTGATTAATAAGGGACTAAAAGATTTTCCATAAATAAATTCACGTAATAATCTTTCGGGCATCAATAACTCTGATGCAAAATCATTGGCTTCATATTCTTGAAGTCCCCTTTTGGCTTGATTTTCAATATTAAACCAATTGAGAGTTTTTACATTGTCAGAATGTAATTCTAATTTATCGTGTAAAAAATGATGGCCTAGTTCGTGAGCGATTACAAAGCGAATTCTCTCCGGATAGATTATTGAAGAGTTCACTTTAATTATTGTTTTAGACTTTCCTCGAATTATTTTTCCATCGGCATTATCTAAAGCTTCAGAAATAAAAATTACGCCGAAACCACTTACCAGTTTCGAATTTGAAATATTTGTGACTTCTTCAAATCCAATATCATCCAATACCTCTATAGCCTTACATTTACCTTTGTTATTCGTTTTCAAGTAATTCTATAATTTCAATCAAGTTTTGGTCTTTAATTATCTCCCTTATTTCATCTGAACTTAGTTTATCAAGATTGTTGTATTGAACAGCAATTCTATTTTCCTTTATAAGGGTATTCAAGTAAGCCACGGGTTTATCTAATCCTTTAGAAATGGCATCCTGAAAGGATTCGGATGCTCTAATTAGTAAGGCATCATATTTTTCTTCATTTATAGAGGAACGAAGTTTAAACTTTAATTGCTTTATCAATTTATTCTGTCGTTCAAGATTTACATCTAAATCAACACCATAGTCTACTAAACTTTTCCGAATATCGCTGATATTCCCGTAAAGGTAATTTTCGGTAAAACCTCTATCTAATATTTTTTTAAGCTTATCCATTTTTCTTGTAGCTTTATTCTCTTTCTAGAAAGTCTTTTGACAGCATTATTTATATCTGTGGTAGTGACTCCACACAATTGAGCAATTTCTTTTGGTTTTTCGTAACCTGCTAACCAACATTCGAATACTCCCATTTCGATTTTATCTGCATCTTGCTCATTTAATGATTTTAACAAATCCTCTGTAATGTTATTGAAGTCTATATCTGGAGGTTCTTCTTTTTGTTGAATCTCACTCAAGACAATATAATCGGTAATCTCTATTAAGTATATTTCTTGTTCCAGTGATGCTTCATTTATTTGTGAATCAACCTTTTCTCTTTGTTTTCTAAAAAAGTTATACAAATCACTCTTTAGAGAACCAAAGATAAATTCTTCAAATGTACTTTTTTCTTTGTCCCAATTTCTAACACCTAAACAAGCTTTTACTAAAACATTATTACAGAAGTCCAAGTAATCAAATCCTTTCCTTAATTTTTCTGATTTACTATAAAAACGAGTACGCACATAAGCCTCCATTCTATCTAAAAGCTCATTTAAATCAATAGACTCAAGGTGTTGAAGAATTTCACTTTTGCTTACTACTGCCATATTTCAATAGAGTATGCTCATGGTAATAAATAAATATCCATACTAATGGCAAAAAAAAGAAATCTATGAGCATATACCATTGAAGCGAGGTATAACCAGATGTTCATTAGATTTTGTCTTAGTCTTTAATGGCAAAATATAAAATTTTGTGAGCATATACTTATAAATAGTAAATAATAATCTTAAAAAAAAGGGAATGGCAAAAAATAAACCTGTAGGAGATAACGCAAGAAAAGGTGCTGTTAAAAGTAGAACACAAGTATTTAATAACAAGACAAACTTATATGTCAAGCGCAACAAGACAAATGGTCAATTCATGGATGTCAAAACTAGTGGAGGTAAATTCAAAGGAGTAACAAACGAATCAAAAAATAAATGAGAAATTTAAAATATAGATTTTTTGGTTATCTGTTTGCAGTAATAATATCCATAGTTTATTTAGTCTATAGATACTTCATATTAGAAAACGCATCTGATTTTCATAAAGAAGTATTAGTTACCGCAGCAATAGGGTTTATTATGACTGCGGTCGTTGGAATATATGAAATTGCTAAAAATAATGGTAAATATTTTTGGTTAGCAATTAAATGCTGGCTTTTTGTTCCGAAGAAGATTGTATACGTTTCGTTGAGCTATTTAATAAGAATAAAATTACCTGGAACGGAGCGATATTTACTAGTTAAAGGAAGCAAGATAAATCAGTATCAACCAGTTGGTGGAGTTTACAAATTAGTTGGAAATAAAGACATATACAAAGATTGGCAGGCCTCCATAAAACCAGATGCTAAGAATCCTAAGGATTTAAGATTTTTTGTTAAAGCAAAGTATTTGCCTGATGTGTTGAGATGGTTTAAATCAGGTAAGGATCGAGAAGTTGGTGTCTGGCGAGAATTTCAAGAGGAACTAATTGATAATGGAATTTTAAAATCAGAAAAATTTAAGTCAATCAGAGCTGAATATTTATACTCCAGAGAAAACATATTATCCAAACAAACTAGATTTAAGAATGAAACTTATCATGCTCTTGTTTATAATATTTTCAATATCGAACTCAGCGAAGAACAACTTCAAGAAGTAGTTAATCTAGAGCAAAATAAATTATTTACCAAGAAATACGCTTTTGTTACTGAAGATGATATAAGCAAAGAGTGTTTTAACAATAGTAAAACAAGAATAGGACAACATACAAAACACATTATATAAAATGAATTTACAACAATATTTACACGAAAATGGCCTTCAAAGAGAAGACCTTTTAACACGAATTGCGGTTTCATTAGAATTGGATGAGACAAGAAAACAAAGAATGGACTCTGCTTATAATGCAGTATATGACATATTAAAAAAAGATGAAGTGTTTTTTTCAAAGGTTGATTTTTTAGTTTATCCGCAAGGGTCAAAAGCAATAGGGACAACCGTAAAACCAAGAGGAAAAGAAGAATTTGATTTAGATATTACCGTCGAGATACGCGACCCTTACTATAACTATACTTCTTCTGAAATTTACAATCACTTAATTAGAGTTTTAAGTTCTAGTGATGTATATAAAGAAAAACTAGTTAAGAAAAATCGATGTGCTCGAATCAATTATGTCGGCGATTTTCATATGGACATTCTTCCCGGTTGCATAGTAATTAATGGAGATAGTAAAATAATGGTTCCTGATAGAGAATTAAGTTCTTGGTCATCTTCTAATCCAAAAGGCTATTCAAATTGGTTTACTCAAAAAGCTGAAACTGTTGTTGACTCTTATCTAAATAAAGCTTTTAGAACATTTTCAGCATTAAATGAAGCTAAAGCCGAACAAGAAGAATTACCAGATGATGATGTTTACAGCAAAGAACCTCTAAAAAGAGCTGTACAATTAACAAAGAGATATAGAGATATTTATTTTGAAAAGAATCCAAAACATAAAACTTCAAGTATCGTTTTAACGACAATTTTTGGCGAATTATATGAGGGGGAATCTTCTATTTACCAAACAATAGATAGCATTTTATACAAAATCGTTCAACGATATTCAGATTATCAACACTTATATGAAAGTAAGGGTGTGTATAAAAGAATAAAAGTTTTAAACCCAGTTAATTCAGACGAAGACTTTACTGAAAAATGGGATAAAGAAAAAGAATACTACACTCAGTTTATTGGGTTTGCCAAAAGTTATAAGGAAAAATGGGAAAAGCTTAAAAATGGAGATTTTGGTATTGCTGAAGAACTATTTGGAAGCGATAGAATTAAAGGAATTCTAACGGAGCAATTAAAAGAAATGGCAAAAAATGAAGGAAATCAATTAGAAGCTGCAGGTGTAACAATTATGTCTGGGACTACTTTTGTCGATAGGTCTGGAAATGTAAGTAGCTCTGAAGGCTATAAAAGCAAAGAAAATAGAAATTTCGGTGGTGTTGAATAAAATTCAAATAAATAAAAGATATAGTTTGCCAGACATATCTAAAGATTTTCTTAGCGCACATATTCAACAAAAACTAATTGAAGACAATTTTGATTGGATTAAATCTTTTGTAAAAGATGGCAAACTAATTGGAGGTGGAAAAATAAAGCCTAAAGGCTGTAAAAACACTTACGATATTGTATTCGAGTACAATCCAAATAAAAAAGGTAGAAAAGAAAATATTTTTGTTATGAATGAGAAAATTAAATTTAAAAAAGTACCTCATTTGTACAACAACCATAGTCTTTGCTTATATCATCCATATGATTTATCTCCCTTCATATCATTTAATTTTGTAGATGTAATACCTTGGATTTCGAAGTGGTTAGTAACGTATGAATTATGGTTGAAATATGGCGTTTGGTTAGATAAAGAATTTAAACATTAAACTCATTCCACACACATTGCCTTCCCTCCTATCGTCGGTCGGTTAATAAGTTTTCCATTACCTTTTGAGAAGAAACTTTTTAGAAGAAAAATTTGAAAAAAGTGTAGTAAAATTACTTTGCTTTACCCAAGCAAAGTTACATAACGCAGAACATTATAGAGCATTTTGTGTCTGTTAAAAAACATCATTTAAAAACATAATTAATTTCTCACACCTTTACGCCATTGGAACGGATTGACTGGATTTTTATCTATCCACAATCCAATTTGTCTTTCACGTGCTTCAAGCTCCAGTTCGGAAAGAACTTGATCGTTGGAAAAATACTTATAGTGCCAGGCAAGACCATTTCTAAGCAGTTCTTCTGATAAATTTTTATTATCATAAAAAACGTTCCCTACGGTTCTACCGTATCGGTCTGTTTTTGTTTTTTCAACAAAAACGGTCCTGCCAAAGATTTCGGCAGAGACGAAATCTTTGGCAACTTTTGAAAAGGGTTGTCCTTTTTCTGGAGAGTCAATATCGGCAACACGAATGGTATGCTGTGTGTTCAAAGAATCTAGTATGACAATGGTATCACCATCCTTTACATTGATTACTCTTCCTGTCTGGGCAAAGAAGGAAATTGATGTAAATACTATTAATAATTGAATAAATATTCTCATTCGTTAATATCTCTTAAAATGTATGATATGTTTTTGATGTGGAGAGCTTTGAGTATAACCAGGAAAACGGAAAGTTTTATTTGGTGTTTATTCCGCTCCCATTCACAGATACGCTCAGCTCTAATACCAGTAATGTTGGAAAGGTCTATTTGCGTCATTCTTCTCTCCTGTCTTAACCTTGATAAGTATTTACCTGTATACATATTCAGCAAATTAATTGTTTTTGAAATAGGCTTTTACTACAATGCTTAAGATAATAAGAAAAATTGAGGAAAACGAGAGGGCTATTATTACCGGATAATATTGAAAATAACCATCAGAAGGTATAAGCAAAAAGTCAATGGTAATAGTTTTGAGTTGAAAGTATGAAACTAGGGAATAGATCAAGATAATCAGAAGACCTATGGATGTTCCAACTGATAACTTTGTAATTAAAATTCCATTAATTTTCATTGTATTTTTTAAGTATTAGATAGTATTATGAAAAAATCACTGATAAAGGAAGTATAATGCTTCCGCAAACGACAATTATTGCCAATAGCGCCATAATTGATTCTACAAGGCTATATGTGTTCTGGTCTGGATAGAATATTTGGTTAATTTTTTTCATGAAAGTGGTGGTTTAGGTGATTGCTGCAGCTCTTTTAATTTATATAGTTGTGCTAATACGTTAGCTTGTATTTCTGTCCATTTGTCTTTTTTATTATTATCTGAGCTTAAAATTTCACTTTCCTTTATAGCTAAATCTAAATTTGCAATAGAAATTTTTTCCTTTGTTATTGGATTTATTATGTACAGAGGGAATTTAACGGACATCGAAAAAATCAATAATTTGATTGAATTTTTTTTCTTCAAAAGATATATCCTCTTCATACCTGGTTGCTCTAAGCAACCAATTATTATAATCGGTTTCACAATAGGCATAATTAAGAACCCCTATATAATAACCGGTTTCCATAGGTTTATTGCATCCATCACATATGGACATTCCTCCGAGTTCTTTAAATTCGGAACGGGAAAGTTTTACTATTTTAAAACCTTTGCTATTTTGAATTATACATGCCATTGATTACGATTTGTTTATGATAAATAACCGAATGTATCTAGAAGTCAGATAAAAAACGCATAAACTAAGTATAAAAACGAATTCTTCAAGGAGTATATAGTTTTCGATCAAACAAGACAAAACAATCGCTAGAAAAAATAGGAATCCATAGATTGAACTTTTAAAGCGGTGTTCCATATGTTTTAAATAATATCTGTTATGGATTTTATAATCTTGTTCTGGTTTAGTTGGACGTTTAATAAAATCTGATTTAAAATAACCTTGTCATATAATGTTAATGATGAGTTCAATTGGTCTAAATCAATTTCTTGATATCTAGGTAGACTTGTCAATTTTGATCTATGGTTATTCTCGAACTTTCTATTGCTTACTCCATTAGCTGCCCAAATCTTAAGATCACTAGATTCGTTTATTAAATAATGTCCATCAATATAGAAAAGTAAGGGGGAATTAATATAGTCCTGGTAGAAAGAGTAGACCTCTTTGTTTGAAAATTCTTCTATCTTAAATTCATGAGTTTGTGGATTCTTCTCATTATCATCTTTAATAATGTAATTAGTATTATGTGATATACTTTTAAAGAACAGGTTTAAAAAATAGTCCTTCAAATAATACTTGAGAAAGAAAAAATTTAACAGTAGAATAATAACAAAAAACCAAGGTAATAATATATATTTTCCATCTTCAACATTTTAATTAACATTCTTAAATATATGATAATTATATATTATACAAAAGAATTATATAACTTATATATAAAGATAGTATTATTGCCCTAACATAGTAAAGATGTAAAAAGATAAAATATTACTTAAAAATGTTTTTCTTTCTCCATTATATCCTTTATTTAAAAATACTTATAAAAAAAAGAACCTTCATCTACTTTCATTTCCTGCAGTTGCAACTTTCTGTAAAATGTATTTAATGAATTAAGTTCTTTGTTGAAATCTGGATTATCAATTTTTTTAAGCGTAATCTTATAATCATCGCAGCTTTTTGAACAATATTGTAAAGGGAAACTTTTCAGACAAAATAAACCATTAGTAATTTGTTCGAAGTAATTTATTAAGATATTAATTGCTTGTCCTCCTAATCCTAATCCCTGGTATTTTTCTATTAAGAAAATCCGTTGCAATATTATAAAGTCTTCAATATCTGGGTCGGCAATATCTTCCTCAATTATATTAAGTGAATTCAAATAACCGTAAATAGTAAATAGTTCTGAAGAGTAATCAAAGTGTTCTTCTAAACTGTCGGACCATGCATTTATTTTAGTTAGCTCGATATGTCCTATTATATTTGTGTCAAGTAAAATTTTCGCAAAAAATGATTGATGTCCAATTTCGCTTGGTAAGTTAATTGATAAATCAATGGTCAATAAATCAAATAAATCCTCTCTTGTCTCCATTTATTTTTTAAAACTAGTAAATCATTGGTTCATTAATTCAATGGACCGGTATTATTATATTTTAATTTCGAGGTTTCTTCCTGTCAAAACTAGGCAGAGGGTTTTTTTTATTTATGCTGATATGTTTAAAAATGGAAAAAATCAATACAATAAAAGTATGTGGGACCAAAAAGATGGCAAGATGAAACCAGTAGTCAAAAAACATGGAGTCGGAATGAGAATAGATATAATAACTTACGCCTAAAGAAAAATGAACAATTAAAATGTTGGTCCAAATAAAAGGAATCAGTTTATTCCATTTTATAACAAAAAAAAATATAGCTAACCAAAGGAAAGCTATGATTATATAAATGGGTAGCATAAATATATTATTAAGTTTTATAGGGAACCGCTTTAAAGTTAGTAAAAGATTGTCTAGTCTGTGCAAAGCTACCTTCTGGCATATTTGATATTACTATATCGATAGCATGGGTTTCATCGTATGCTTGCAAAGATGTTATTCTTCTTTTGTTGCCAGTTGCATAGTAAATCGTAAAATATTTCATAGTCAAGATATTTGAAGATTATTATTCGTTTTCGCTAGAACACGAACGGATAGTAATCGAGTTGACCAATGAAAGTTTTATACTTCAATAATGCAATTGGTTTTTAATTAATTGCAGCGGAGCCACGGCGGAGTAAATAACGTCAAAAGGTAATTATGTTTTGTGTTCTTCATTAGAAAGGAATTCCATTTTTAATTGAAAGTCGCCGGTATATCCAAGACGTTTACATTCTTTGACAAAACCTGCAGGTGTCGTTACATTATATTTTAGGTCCTCTAAAATCAAATGTTCTATATGTCTGTAATAGTAGACTAGGAACCGTCGGTTATTGGAACCATAATTTTCTATTATTTCGTGATATTCAATATTGGTCAGTTCTCTTTCATATAAGAAATTCCAATGATTTAAAATACCGCTTCTACGCCTAGCATAAGGGTCTGAATCGATAAAGAAACCAATGTAAAGGTCCTTGATGCTTACTGGCTTATAAATGGCGTATTTGACCCTATAACTACTTTTAGGAACAAATTTCTTAATGAATTTTATTTCTTCAGGGGTAAACTTTTGATTTACCGGTCTGTTCCAAAGTGTGTTTAATTTATCTCTGTTTGTTTCCAATTTCAAAGTGTTTGCAGATTAACGATACGTTTCACTAGAATAGAACGTTTCGGTAATCAAGTTTGAAATTGGCTAAGGGAAATATACTTTTGGGTTAACCTGATAGATCATCAAGAGATAGGAAGTTTGTGGCGTGTGTTTTTGGCTATTCAAAAACCGTGACACAAATTTTTCCAATTAAAAAAATAGCCTTTCGGCTATTTTAAAAAATTTAGAATTCCTATCATAGAGGCTATCAGTGCTATGGCACCTATTAGAACATTGTATTTTATATTCAGGTTATCATATTTGATTTGTAATATATCTAGCTCGTGTTCACTGTTTTTTAATGCAATCTCTATCATTGATTCAGCAGCAACGTTCATAAGGTCGAACTCTTTCATTATTTTTTCAGCATTCTTGTCCGATATTTCCTCCACTAAAAGGGTAATGGCAAGTCTTTGTTCTTTTGGAAGCTTTTCGATGATTGTGTAAATTTCTGATGTTTTCATATTCGTTGTTTTTAGAGTTGAAAAATTCGCTTTCACCGAAAGACGAAGTGGATTTTTCAACTCGTTTGGAAACAACTTGTAAACATTCAATATCACATCGAAAAACGACCGAATAAAAGACTTGCCTACCAACTTGTGGAAGTATAGGAACTACTAGGTATATTGAAATGAAAAAAGGTCTTTCGGCTGACATTCTAGCCTTAAAAACTCAATTAGGGATTTCATTTTATAATGTGGCTTGAAATAATATTTTGTTAAATGCGCTATAGCCTTATGATAAGCTTGTTCCGGTGTTTCTGATTTATAACTATTGGAACATAGTTTTAAAGACGAAATGATATTGCTGTCCCATCCGTAACCGTAACCGTTCGGAAATTCCTCTATAAAAAAATATAGGTAGTATTTATCGGAATTGAATTCACGATACGGTTCCGGTTCATAATTGGGCATATAGATGTTAAATTCAGGTTCAGCATCTCTAATGACCTTTAAGGTTGTATTCTTGAAGTGGATAATGTCAGCCATTATTTTTTTTGTTTAGGCGTGATGTTATGCGTTTCTTCAAGAATCTGAATGATAGTACGACCAACGCCTATGTCGGTCTTTAATCCATAAACAGTTTCGTAATTCTTTCTTTTTCCTCCACCAAGTACCGGTTGTATGAACAGAGCGTTGATGACCCGTTGACCGAAAGCTTCGGCTTGGTCTATTTCAGAAATGTTTTTTTGATTTGCCATTTTGTATAAAGTATTTAGGATCAATAATTTATTTTCACTTCGGGACGAAATGAATTATTGATACTGCTTTAAAATGGTCAGGTCAATTATTGAATACAATAGATATTATCTTAGATCGTTGCTATAAAAAAAGGATAATGTGGTATAAAATATTGGAATAATTCCTTTATTTTGGAATATGTCCAGAACAAAAGAAGTATTCCGTAATTATGATATCAAGCGTATAAAAATGCTCCTAAAGGAAATAGGACAGGAACGTTATAATGCAGCTTTGGAAGATGTCGGATTAAAAGATTCAAAACCATTAGGTATGAAAGGTTTCTTTGTTGAGTATGAAGTGAACACTAAAGATGTAAACCTTTATCATCGATATCCTTCAGGAGTGGAAATGTTCATCATGCCGGTGTTGGGATATTGGGCGATTCCGCATAAAGATTGGGAATTGATAAGAAAAAAGGTATAAAGGTGTTGGCTAGGCAAGTGCATAACTTTTGGAATACTTCCCGTTTTTTGATTTCCTGCTGCTGTAGTGTTGGAGAAAATTAATAAAACGGGGTAAAGTATGTAAAAACGTTTTGCTCTTTCAAGGGGTTACGAGGGGGTAGTTTAATAAATAAGGAGCGAGGTGCATCGGATGCGGACCAGTGTAACGGTACGCCCGAAAACCGACGATCGTTTTTAAATTACTTCCGCAGTAATATGGAGAAAATCCGATAGGCGGAACCAGCCTATCGGATAAGATACCTGCAGGTTAAACTGCAGTTTCATATTTGGTAATATTGTTTTTTCTAACCCTTTTCCTCCATTCAATATCATAAGGATGTGTAGCTTCTGGAAGTAGTTTTAAAAATTCAACGGGACATCTATCTTCTGCAGGTCCCATTGTAGAACATATATCTTTATAATAGATTTCTTCGTTTATGATATCTATTAGAACCACTAAAAGAAAATTATAGTTGTCCGGGTGTTTTATTACCAAGTAACAAACATTATGGTAATCTTTATTAATAGCTTTTTGTAATGCAAATTTTAAAATTTTATAACCACAACGGTTAAATTCTTGTTGGCAGAATGCCAAGGCTTTCTCAGGTGTAAAGGTCAAGTGCTCTGCTTCTTTATAAGTGAATGATGTCCATCCCATTTTTAAATGTGTTAAGATTAATAATTCGTTTTCACCGGAAGACGGAACGGATTATTGATCTACATGAAAATGGGGTGGATTTATAAATTGATATGAACGACCACCATTACTTCTAATAAATTCTTACTAAAATCAGCAAGAATTAAATGAATATTTAAAAAAATACGCATGTAAACTTATTTTAAGAAAATAATTATACAAGTTTTAGCTGAAGTAATTCTTTAAGCAAATCTAAATTTACAATTAAAATGTACAATTGTAATAATCTGTAATGTAAGTATTTACAACGCTATATGTGACGGTTTTTATCGTTTGTGATTTATGTTAAAATTGCAATTGTTGATAACCATGTTAAAAGCTTAACGAGGTATATTAGAAGTCAAGACGGCTTTAAATCTATCTTTGTAGGACTACTATACGAATATGGTAGAACGTTCATTTAAAGCCTTCTGAGAGGTTGGTCGAGTTTGTAAATATAGGTGTACAAACTAAAAAAAGTCAATCGGTGTTCGAAGCACCAATTGACTTATAAAATGATAATATAAGACCTTGTTAAAACCGATTAAAATGGATGTACTATTATGGTTATTCCAATTTCTAGCGGCAATTTTCGTAGTTCTGGAAAAACTACGAAATATGAAAAAGCCCTAATTATCAATTAACTTAAAGAAAAGACTACAATTCGTTGTGGTCTTTTTTGTTTTAAGAGTATTCATTTAATGAACACTCTTTTATTATAAAAACTTGTATAACTAAGTTTTACAAATCTAATACATAGCAAAAATATTAATTATAATTAATTTAAATTGAAGATTGACGAAATATTACTGACATCGGTAATTCATCTATAAATCCATATATATTAAGGTTTCCCGTAAATTTTACTCAAAAATGGATTGCGTTATCAACACCCTTTTTTTAGATTTTTTCCCAAAAAAAAAAATTTAACATTTTCATATCGATTAATCTGCAGGAAATAAATCTTCCTTACAAATCTTACAATAAAGCTTCAGGTCCGGTTTTCCCCAAACATTGGAACAACTGCAGCTATATTTTATTTTAGTTTTCTTCCCTGTTGTTTGGTTATCCTGAATTAAGCTTAAACCTTTGATTTGTGGGAATAAAGGTTTTAACGGATCAAGGCTATCCATTAAAATTGGATTTATCTCATAATATAATTGCGCAAACACTTTGTTGTTCAACAACTCCTTTGTGAATAAATCAAACTTACTTCCTGGAATTAGATAATCCGCCATCTTTTGTCCGGTGGTCTTCCCTCCCACCTGACCGGTAGAACTAGGCATCAGTCCCACCGATATCATTTTTTCCGCCCATTCTTTATTATGATAGCCTCCCCTTGAAGGTGTTCCATAATGATATTGCCATCCATGGCACATTTCATGAACCAAGGTTTGGCAAATTTCTATTACTTCATATCTATGGAACATGTTTGGATTCAAGGCTAATTCGTCGGTTTTATTTTCATCTTCGTCTAGCCATCTTTTGTGTGAATAATGCCCCATTACATTTTTCTTTCTGGTAATTACTATAAGACAATCGGTTAGGCTACCATCGAATAAAAGCTGATTATACTCGTCGAACAAGTACTGGAACAAGCCGTAAAATATCTCTGTGGGAGTATCTTTCATACTGAAAAATACATAATTGTATCGTACGATACAATTATAATCGCCAAAAGTGGAGTGTTCGTTGATACTATGCTCATGCATGGTTTTAAGCTCCAAAAACTTCTTATTAAGTTTTTGACCGCTTCATATGTAAATTTTGGTAAGTTGATACTGCAGATAAGAGTAAAAAAAGTAAAAACTGCCCGTTAGGGCAATTTTTTAAAACCCTATTCTAAACCATAAATTTATTGAAGTATTTTAAAATAATGTTAGTTGTGTTCTTGCAAGTTCCTCGGCTTGCTTACGCTCTAAATAATCCTTCCACTTTTGATTCTTGCTATCATGGTTCAAAGCGTCCTTTACATACTGGACAATATCGCCACCGTCGAACTCTCCTTTCATCAACCAAATAGACCTATAACCTGTTTCGGTAAAGGGTAAAGGCGTTTCCGCCTTTACCTCTAAATGTGATACTCCTGCAGATATAAAATAATCCGGCTTATAGATAATGTCAATGGCTATATTTTCCCATTCCAGCGTATGATTTTCAACCTCTTGCATAGTGATAGGGTTTAAATTTCTTGAATCGTACAATAGTCCTTTAGTTCTTTAAGGGATATGTGTACCCTGCGATTGTTTCTAACGGTTGAATAATAACCTTGTCTTTCATAACCACGTTTCCATTTTTCGAAATTTTCCCAAGCTTCCTCGGGCGTATCGAAATGCGTGTCCATCCCGATTGCAAAACCATCGGGGCTTAAAATCTGAAATTGTTTTTTCTTTTTCATAGTATGGATTTTAGTGTTCACTAGGTAGATAAAGCATTCCGTCACGATAGAAAAATGTGATTGCCGGGAGAAAGGCTTCTTTTTTCTCTGCCGACACCTTATAATTCGATAATGGATAATCTGTATATTGATATGGTATAGGTTTACGTATGGCATTGTTGTTTCCATCTTCAAAAATCAGACAACAACTATGTTGATCTGGACTTTTTAGAACTTTAATAGTGATAAATTCATGTTGAGAGCTTAAAAGTGCAATGTTGGCAAGCATATCGACCAATAGCCAATTTGCATTGCATAGATCTACCATAAGTAAAATACCTTCACTGAACAATATATTTTTGAACATTGGGTGCTTATAGTAGTCTTCGGAACCACAGCACATTAAAAGTTTTAATCGTATATCCTTTTCTGTTATTACATCCTTCATAATTAAGCGTTTTTAATTGGTTGAACTTGTGCATTAGAGAATAAATGAGCGATTCCGAACATTTTGAATTCATCCTTTCCGCTTTCTTTTTCTTCGTTTTTTTTGGAAACCTTGCGAGGTGCTGACCATATAAAGAACGCTTTAGAACCTTTTTCCACCATAAAGCCTTTTTCCTTCCATCCTTTAAAAGTGTCGAACTCTTGGTGTTCTTCGCTCTTATACATTTTATTTAGAATGACCTCGTTTACACGATCCCCTACATCGGGGTTTAGTTCCATCATCATTTTAGCCGTTTCACTAAGTTGTTTTAATAGGTTGCGTTTTTCTTCTCTTCCTTCAACGCTGAAAATCCTATTGTAAAAATCTTCTTTTGTCAATATTTCATTTTCTTGTACTGCCATTTGATAATCTATTTTTAGGGTTAAAAATTTATTTTAGAATTTGAAGGAGTTCTACCCTCGTTTTTTTTGGAATTGCTATGTTGTAAATTTTGATTCATAATATGTGAGTTTGAGATCGTTCTATCTTGAAGCATTTAAAAAGGGTAAGTCAATGGTTTAATAAACCAGGAAAATGTCGGAGTGTCCGCGACGTGGATTTTAGCAATGCGTAAAAATCAAGGAAGTGGAAACCGTTATTTTATATGGTGTTTAAACGGCTTGCCCATAATTCGCTGAAAAAGTAGGACGGTCTTGAATTCATGTATCACAAAATTTATGACTTGCAGTTACAATTGAAATAAATAAAGAAGCTCGAAAACCGGTAGAAGCTTGGGCATGAGTGACCAAGGCGTTACGGTGGGATTTTTGGTTAAAATCGTACCGTAACGATACGGAAGTACAAAACAGGTTTTGCGTTCCTACTAGAGAGCAGCTTGGCGATTGAAAGCGGGCGGTGGTGGGTCGATTAAACCGATGGCCTGGCCATCGACCTTTTGAAATAACCCCTATTCCATATTTAAGAATAGGGGTTATTAATTACTATGCGGACATATCGCTAAAAAGTGCTAACATTTGATTGCTTAACTCCGTTGGTTGCTTTTTGTTTTTCCTTTTTTTCTTTTTTGGTTCTTCACCGATGCGCAGAATACCATCTCTTTCTGCCTTCGCCTTTTCCCTCTTAGCTTTCTTTTTGTTCTCCCATTCCGTACGCTCGTTATCTGGAAGCCATTGTTTCCCATCGCAAGCCCTCATATTAAATTCTTGCCATAGAAAATGGTGTTTGAACTTTAAATGAACCGTTCCTTTTTTATAGAACTTAATATCAAAAAAAGTGCTGATGCAGGTGTTATCGTATTTATCGCCCGTACGGATAAAACCTAACTGATCAAAGCTACTTTCCAAGGCTTGTTTAATCGTAGTAATACGCTCGTATGGTTTGCCCGAAATATAGCAAAGTACACGATCGATATCGGTATATTTGGATTGTCCGTGATACCCTAAAGAAAATTTATCACCGTGTTGTTTTAAATCATAACTACTGCGGTATTCTCCATATTTCACATAAACCGGAGCAATAATTTTTTTATTGACCTTGTACCTATCGTTTGTTTTCCACCCAGGGACCGAAAGCCGGTTTTCAGAATAATAATTTTCGGTCAACATTTCAAAGACATCCACTATTGCCTGTTCTAGAATGGTACTACTATTATTGACCAACATTTGAAATAGGTCGTGGACATTTTCCTTAGTAAATGACATGGAGCTTTGTTGCTGAATGAATACATTAAAATTCGACTGAACTTTTGTAGTCATGTAACGTTGCATATTCAATTCGGTAATTACCGTACGCCACATTGAAGCCTTTATCTTATTGTTAAAATGATTGTACCGTTTCATCGGTGGCAAATCTTGTTTATCAAAATCCTTTGGTTCTCTGTACCTGTCACCGTTTAGGACGAAATTGGTATAATGTTGCCACTTTTTTTGTGCTTCTATATAGTCTTTATATGCTTTCTTGGCTTGCTTGAACTGGATCATCATATTACCGATCAAATCCTTTCTTGCGATTTCATCCTTTATAAAACTATCATCGAAACTTATTTTCTCGGGTTCGTAATCCGTAAAATCAAAATCAAAACTTTGTTCTTGCTTCACTACTTTTAAACGAACCATAGCAACGTTAACATCCGTTTTACGTTCTGCAGTACTAAAAACATTTCCTAAAATTTTAAAACTTCCGTATTTCTCTATCTTCTCCAATAGTTCTTTACGTTTGTGGGTGCTAGGATTTAATAGCGTTTCAGCGTTTAAAAGGCAAACGATATCTGTATCGTGAGCAATTTCGATTGCCTTTAATAAATGGGCATCCCCATTTTTAAAAGGTGGGTTCATTAGAATAACATCAAAATATATATCCTGTTCATAGGTTAAAAAATCATTGCCCAATAGAGAGTATTCATTATCCTTTAAAATCGATTGTAAGTTTGGGTCCAACTCAATAGCGTTCAAATCACAATCGACACCTCTTGCATAATCGTAAAGGTCATTTTTAATAAAATCCAAAATATCACCTTTTCCGGCACTAGGATCCAAGACAACTTTATCGATCAAACCATAACAATTGCAGTCCTCTCTTCTCCCGTTTATTCCGCCTTTCCACGTTTTCCCGTTGTAGGGCTCGACCATTTTCTTAATAATGTCGCTTGGGGTTGGGTAAAATTGTTCTCCAAACATATCTTAAATATTAGGGATTTGTTGCACCATTGCGTAAATATCCAAATTGCTGTTTATAGCTTCCATGATATTGGATTTTTCAATTGTGGAATGAAACAGGCTTTTGAGCTTTCTCTCCTTTTCCTTTTTCGTTCCGTCAAAAAATGCGTTTTGATGTTCCTCTATATAGTTGAAAACCTTTTCGTCCTCTTTTTCCGAAAAACTGCAGACCAAAGATGCTGATGTATATTCTTTTTTATCGTTACAAGCGCATAAAATGTAAGTGTATTCCATAATTATATAGTGTTTTAATTTGTTGATACTGTTTCTGTATTGTCCGAAAAAAAATAGTAGTCCGCCCCGTAATTGTAATGTATATCGATACCGTTCACGGTGTCTATATAGTGACAGAACTTATAACAGAATTCCTCGGTTTCATCTTGTGAAAAGTCGAAGCCTTGCGCCCATTCTTTGGCGTTTTCTTTAGTGGCTTCGTGTCCTTGTAAAGTGGTGCTGTATACGTGCATCTTTATTCTTTTATTAGTTTGAGTTCATCCGCTAGATATGCGCCCATTGCAGTATTGAGCAGATAATGTTTAAAACCGTCTTTCTCGTATATATCCGTTATGATTCCAAGTTTTGTATATGCTCCCGAAAGGTCTTTATAGCATACTTGCAAACCGCTGTACAAGTCGCTATCCATTGTTTTTTTAAATAGTAGGATTTGAATAAATCTAGAATTTGAAGGAGTTCTTCTAACATTTTTCTTGAAATCGTTTTGGTTCATATTTTGGGTCATAATATTTGAATTTGAGATCGTTCTATCTTGAAGCTTTGAACAGGGGAAGCCATTTGGTCCAATAAGACAGGAAAATGTCGGAGTGTCCGCAACGTTGATTTTAGCTTTGCGTAAAAATCAAGGAAGTGGAAACCGTCATTTTATAAGGCATTTGGACGGCTTGCCCATAATTCGCTGAAAAAGGAGGGCGGTCTTGAATTTGGGTATTCCGAAATATGGGGCAATACGTTTCAACTGAAATAAATAAAAAACCTCGGAAACCTGTAAAGCTTGGGCGTTGGCGACCAAGTTGCCCCTGGCCTTGATTTTTGTATAAAATCATGACAGGGCAATACGGAAAGTACAAAACAGGTTTAGCGTTCCTATAGGAAACATTGGTAAATAGCTTCATAGCCTAGAGAAAACCAATGACCGTTTATATTATATCTACTGTACACCTAAAAAAGAAAAGCCCCCGTTAGGGGGCCAGAAAATTATTCTTCGGCAGTTTCCTTTGCTATCGCTTTCAGTTTATCGATACGTTCCCTTTGGCGTTCGTTACGTTTCGATTTAATGGCGTTCTGCTCCGCTTCTACCCCATCCACTACACTTTGGTCTATTTGTTCCATAAAGTACCTTAAAAACTTCCCATTATCTTGTGTAGGCTGTGTTCCGCCATAATTGGAAATAGCGGACATTCTTACCATATAGGCAAATTGCAGTTCTGTCAGTTTTTCCAACTCCACTACAAGTTCATCAAATTCGGGATATTGTGACAGACCTAAAGCTTTCTTTACCTTTCCGGCTGTTCCCCATCCCAAGGAATTATATATAATAACCCTGCTCATTAGGACATCTGCAGGAAGTGGTTGTATGGCATCCATATCGGTAATCTTTGGACTGTCCTTGAACAAGGAAACCAATGTTTTCTGTACTTTTTCGGCATCCAATTCTTGGCTTCGTATCTCTCTGGTCTTGATACGTTCTATTTGCTCCTTTGGTGCTAGATCGGACATCTTCGTTTTTTTATTGTCTGCATCTTTTTTAAGTTCTACTTGAACAAAGTTCCCAATCTGTGATCCCTCTATCCAAAAAGCTTTGGTTGTACGTTTACTTTCGTTCCCGTTGGTATAGAAATCCTCATAGCTTTCCAATATTCTTAACTTTTGGTCCTTAATGGAACTGGCTAGACTTTCATCAACATTTTCCAATCTGTGAGCCACAAAAACAACTTCTTCCCCACCCTCTATAATTGCTTTTACCTGCTCGGTAACATGCACCAATGTTTTCTTTTCAAAACAGGTCCTATCGAAACAATTGTCATTTTTGATATCGGCAAACAAAGAAGTATTGAAACCCGACCTTTTAGGGCATGCCAAACAACTACCGCATTTTGGGATTAAATCCTCTTTTTCCGTATCGAAAACTGCTGTGGAAAGTTCCAACATGAGATTCTTCTCTATTCTATCCTCGATGGTTTTTGTAGAATATAAATTACCGCTATAATCAAAGGCAAGGTCTAACATTGTTTTCTGATGTTCCTTGGTCAATCTCGCTATGAGAATAGCCACCGTTAAACTGACCTCGTTCTTTTTGAACTTCTTTTTCCATTCGCTCCTTAGTCCGTTCAATGCCAAACGCTGAACAACGAATGTTTTTGATTTAGCTAGTTTAACGGCTATATCGTCCAAAGAAAAATCCAATAGCAATAATTTTTCTATCGCTTCCGCTTCTTGCATAGGGTGTACATCTTCCCTGTCCAAGTTTTCTGAAATCTGTAGTTCTACAATTTCATTATCTCCGACTTCCCGAACATAACAGGGCAAGGTTTTAAGACCTATCAATTGACTAGCTTTAAATCTTCGTGAGCCACATATAATTTCAAAACCGCCCTTTGATGCCCTTACCAATAAAGGACTGATAATACCCATAGTAGCAATACTCTTGCCAAGTTCTTCAAGGGATTCGCTTTTGTAAGTTGTTCTTGGATTCGTTTCGCTAAGTGTCAACAATTCCGTTTCGATGTGATGTAATACCTCTTTTTCCGTTCCTACCATTGTTTTGGTTTTAAATGATTAAAAAAATTTGAACGCATCTAAAAAGTTTATTCAGAATACGTTTTACTATATAGGGTCTTTATCAGACCAGGATTTTTGAACATGCATCTTTACAAACAATCGATGGAATGGCCACAAGAGGAATTAGGTATGTTCAAAATTCTGGCATAGGCGAATTTTGGATATAACGTTTCCGGGTCCATTATAGATTTGTGAAGTAATAGGGCTGTCAAATGAACTTGGTCCTTTGACCCTTTTTGAAACGTGGTTATGAGCTAAACAAAATAAACAACGCTCGAAAAAATTAGAAGTTTGTAGCGAACGCTGCAAAGCATCCGAACTTCTTTAAAGTACGGTGATACGGAAGTACGAGTATTTTTTACGTTCCCTGATATACTTTTTTTAAAAAGTATATATATGAAAAAACGATTAAGATGATAAATTCAATCAAGTGGTTGTTTGATAAGATATAAAAGCTTGCTTCCTCCAATTAGTATGATATTGGAGTGCCGGAATTGATCTCTGGTACTTGAGCTTGTCTTTCCCGTATGGATGAAAAAACCTTTAACGGCTTTTTTCTTTTGCAACAATAATTGAAAGGTAGCTATATGTTGGGGATTGATATAGCTGGCATATCTTTTAGCCTGGATAAGGATTTTATTTCCATGATGGTCGAATACGATTCCATCGATACCGCCATCACCGGTGTATTTTTTATTACGGATAACTTTATATCCTTTGAATTCAAAAGCGTTTAGAAGAAGTTCTTCGAAAACGAACGGATCTATCTTTCTTAGGTAACCGATCTGTTGTCCTTGATGTTCAAAGGATGATATTTTTTTTAGGACCTGTGTTGCTTTTTTTTGATTGTGCTTATGCCTGTTAAATCTTTTTTTAGAAAAGAAAAAAACGATTGAAAGAAAAAAAACGATTACTATAATAATGAACTGAACGAATTGTCCTTGTGTCATATATTTACTTTATTAATGATTGGTTATCCTTAAGATATAATGAAGATAACGATATAAAAGATAAAAAAATAACGTAAGGTTTTGAGAATAAGGGATTTAATCTATATTTGGATATGCGTTTAATTAATACATGTGAATTACAATTGCAACGTCTGTTGGTAGATACGGAAATAAAGAAATGTGAACACCCTAAGGAATGGGTTCGTGAGGGCTATTGTTTATGTTGTAGACAATTCGCTAAAGCTAAGGAGTAATTATTGTGCCCTTCCATTCTTAGCATGGAAAAATGAAAAAGATTTAAAACATGCGAAATTCAAATTGGTTAGGATACTAAAGACCGAACATTCTTTTATCAAAACTAAAAGGTTGGACATCAACAACTTTAACCTTATCGTAATTTTCATGATGTGGATTAAGAATAAAATTATAATCACCAGGAACTACCACGGAAGGAACTTTTAAAGCTAAGTAAGTCCCTTTATTAATAAAATCATCACCGATGGTTTGGGTTTCAAAGCCATGTGGAATTTGTTCCCAGTCTATACCTTTCAATAATGACATATCTAGAGATTCAAATGAAGAATCTGGTATTTCGATTGAAATTACGAAGTAATCTTGGGGTAATATACCATAGGGAACATGAACAGCTACTTCAGACATTGCCAACGCAATGGATGATGCCGTATATAACATTTTAACACCTTTATTATTCCAGCGACCTCCATATAGTTCGGCACCAGTTCCGGATAGATCTTCTTTATATTTTCCTTTTGATATTCTGTATACTATCATGCAAAAATCCCGTGCTCTATTCTCCCTAAGGCATCCTTGATCATACCAATTCCAATTTTGGTATCAAATAAGTCTTTAGGTATTTTACCACCTAATGCGATATTCTCGGTTAATAACCATTTTTTAAAATGGGTTTCACTACCGAAAACTTCATTTCCATAATTAATTAATTGTTGTATTTCAATGATTTTTTCAGTTTGTGATGAAGAGAGTATCCTATTATCCTTTTTGTAGCGTTCCAAAGTTCTGGTTGTTGTGTCCAGAACATTAGACCAATCATTAGGATCTAAAGGTGTTCTTTTTGCAATAATATTAAAAGTTTTATAATCTATTCCAGACCTTATGGTATCAAGTATAATGTAAGCCCTAGAATCATCATTCCAATTATAGGATATTGACCCAATATCTTTGTTAACGTTTGGAATTGCGGATATTTCAGCAAATTTTCTTCTTTTTTTATTAATTAAACCTTTTGCGGGAATTGGAACTTTCTTACCTGATGCATTACTCGCAAAAAAACGTATATATTCTCTTCTGTTCTTTTTAGGCAAATTAATATTTCCCAAAATATATTCTAAGGACTTTTTAGCTGCAGCTTTAGTTATCCCAGCATCTTTTGCCATTGCATCAATTAGTTCAGTCTTGTTCATGATAGCTTTATATAATTCTAATATACGAAAAATAAAGACAAATTGTCGTAAAAAAAACGACAATTGTCATAAACTATTGTTGAATTTTTTTAAAAGTGATTGAAGGTGTGAAATGCAAAAACATTAAAAAGATTATATAGTTAATATAGTTTAAAAATTATTTCTTTCTATGTAATAACCTAGAATCATTAACGCTATAACTCATTGTTAAAGAAAAACATAGATTTTTCAGTAGTTTCATCAACATCTAAGCCATGACCTTGATCCTTGACTACATCCAGTAAAAAAGTTCTTTCAGAACTACTATTGTTATCTTGTAAAAATGCTATGTACTTGGCGCCATCATATACAGGAATTAGTTCGTCTAGTCCTCCGTTAATTATCAGGGTATTGGGATATTGTCGTTCTTTTTTTAAATTATATACGGGGTCAAGACTTAAGAGTGATTTAAGACCTTCTATTGTAGAAGTAGATCCAAAGTCGTAATCGTTATCAGTTGCATTATATTGTTTTTGATAAGATAATCTTAAAGGGTTTAAAAGGGGCACTTCACCTACCGCTGCGTTGTACATTTCAGGATTTTCATTTATTGCCATTCCAGCAGTTACTCCTCCAGCGCTACTAAAATAAATTCCTAATCTGTTTTTTGCTGAATATTTATTGTCCTTTAAAAACTGTGAACAAGCTAATAAATCCTTCCAAGAATTAAATTTATTTGATTTGATTGCATCTGTATACCAAGATAAACCTTTTTCCGAGCCGCCCCTTACATGTGCTATGGCAAAAATATTTCCTTTCTTTACGAAATCAAGAATAGCACTACTGTAGTAAGGCTCCATTGAGATCCCATATGCCCCATAGGCAGTTATGATTGCTTTTTGTGGTTTACTTTTATCATAAGCCTTTGGTTTAATTATAGTCATAGGAACTTTTGTTCCATCAAAAGAGTTCACCTCTACAATATCCGTCTTTATATCCTTGAATTCAAGTGGAGTATTTCTTGTTACCTCTTCATTAATTTTAACGTTCAAGGAATCATCTATATCTATAAAGATATAATTTTCCTTCCAGCTTGATTGTAATAAGGTGACCGTACTTAACCAAGTGTCAAAAGTATAAAACCTTAAACCTGTAATTGGATAATCCAATTTTATCAATTGGATATTGTTGCTCTTATCTATGGCATATAATTTATGTTCTATCCCATATTTCGAAGTAATAACATACACATTGTCCACTGATACAGCATAGCTGGTTATCACATAATCCTGGTTAGGTTCGAAAAGTATTATATCTTCTTCTGGTTTGCTAATCTTATCTACTGTAGTCTTTACTAAGGTCTTCTTTCCATTTTTATATCTTAAGAAAAACATGTTACCATTTCTTTCATTAGGATAATAAAGTATGCTGTCCTTTTCGGACATTACTTGTTCCCATTTAGGATTTTTATCAATGGTTTTCAACGAAGTGTTATAACCTTTATAACTTTCAGAACCACTGATCATTAAAGCCTGTAATATATCCGAGTTATAATTGATATTTGGTCGTATAAAGTGCTCCTCGTTGTGTCCTGGCAACTGGTCTCCGGTCAATATCTTTCTAATACTTCCCGTGGAAATATCTCCTAATGCCAAATAGGAATTTTTTGAATTATCAGGGTTTGGCCATCCAGTAAAAACAATTTGTTTTTCGTTGGCCCAAACCGCGTAGGAAACTTGTTGTGTGTTCATGTCCTTGGATGTTTCGAATAACACCTCTTGAGTATTTACGTCCATTACCCTCAAATAATCAGCGCTGTCATCACTTACAAAAAGAATAAACTTTGTTCCCTCTTTGTTAGGTTTATAAAAGTGTACGGTATTATCGTAAGTAGCGGAATAAATTACCTTTAATTCGTTGGTAAGCTTGGATCTTGAGTATAGGACTTGGGAGGAATCGTTATCTGCCCAATAATAATAGGCATTATCACTGTTTTTTAACCAATAGTAATCTGGATTGGTAGTATTATTAATGTAATCCAAACTTTGCCTATATTTCTCAATCGAATTTCTGGAATAATAATCTTTTGCAACCGAATCTTGTATAGACAACCATTCTCTTGTTTTCTGATTATCATTGTTTTCAAAATGAGGGTAAATATTGATATATTCCAATTCATGCTCTTTGACTAACTCTTCTTTAACAGTTAGACCCGAAGTGTTTTCAAGATTTATATTTTGACTGGCACAAGAACCAGTTAGGAGCATAACAAAAAAAGATATTAGAAAAAGTTTCATGAAGTGATATGGAATAAAATGTTGCATATAAAAAAACATACAAAGATTGAAGTATTCTTTGGGAAAGAAAAAAGCTTAAATACAAAGCGGTATTTAAGCTTTAATTAATTATTAGATTTTTTTACGAGCTCTTCTTTTCTCTACCGTTCCTTCATCTCCCCCGATTACTTTTGCTTTTTGTTTTTTTGAAATGGTCTTTCCGATTGCTTTAATTGTTTTTTTCATAATAGGTCTTTATTTATATTTATAGTTTAGATGTTTTGGATTAAATTTTTTCCTTAAGCCTTTTCTTTTCTACCGGTGGCGCCTCTCCTCCGATTATATTTCTTTTCTGCTTTTCTGTAATTCTCTTGCCGACTGTCTTAATTGATTTTTTCATAATAGGTCTGTTATTTAACTTTATGGTTTTACATTTCTAGAAAGTACTTTTTGAATGAGTTTTTCTAAACTTTACTAATTGGATGATTAATGTACGTCGATGATAAATATAATTATCTAATAATATAAAAACACACTAATTTGTTAATATGATACGCATTTTACGTATTGCGTTTAATAATTTCGTTCATATACATAGAGGGTGTAATATTATTGTTATTGAGTTTAGCTTTTAATGCGCGATTAAATGTATCAATTGAATTAAATCCAAATTCTTCTAAAATAGTATTTAGGTTCTTGTCCTTATAATTGTAATTTTTCTTTGTGGTCTCTATAAAATTGTCCATTCTTAAATCAGTAATGTAGATCCTAAAGGTTTTGTTCTTATAAACATTGACAGCTTTAGATATATAAGTCCTATTAGTTTTAAAAAGATTTGCTAAATAATTAAGGTCAACATCTTTGTTTGTATAACCTTTTGCTTCCTCCCAGGCATTAAGTTTATGCAGAGCAATTTTAATTGATGGTTCAATTTCCTTATTAATTTTTCTTTTATTGTCCCTTCCCGGATGAGAAGATATATCTTTTGGACTGTTAACTTCTTTTTCGTTTTGCGAAGTTTGGTTGGTACTGTTTATTGGGATATCATTTGATAAAGTCGTAGAATCAATAAAATCGGAAAGACTCCGCTTTGCATTTTGATATTTTTTAATATAATAGAAAGAAATTGCAATAAGAACGGTAAGACAAACACCGAATAACAATAGTGCATAATCCTTTCCTTTTGAGTTATTGATTAAATTATCCCTTTGGGTCTTTAAATCCTTTATTGAATAGCCTGGCACTTCAATTAGGTCCGACTCTTTTTTATTTCTGGTTAAAAAACTATCTATGTAGATTAATTTATCGTAGTATTCTAATTGTTTAACTCTATCGTTTTTGCGAATAGCATTGTCTAGAAGGGATAGGTAAACATTTTTACTCTCAGGAATGGGTGGTAAACCTAATTCTGACGAAATAGAATCGAATTGCGCTAAATGTTTGCTTTCCAAAACTGGATTTTTCTTCAATATTTGAATGCTAATTAGAGTATAAAGAATATCAAGTTCCTCTGATCCGTGATTTTTACCAAATTCAGATAATAAAATCTTGTAGGCTTCATCATATTGCTTTTTTAAAAATGCAATTTTACCATCCCATATTCTAGTTTTCTGTGCCAAATTCTTCGAAGAGATTAACCTGGAATCAGCTCTAAGTTCTTTTAAATACAATTCTGCCTTTTCCGCATTTTTATTGTTGATTTCAAGGATAATAATACTTTGAATAACGGATGACTTTAAATCGTCCTTAAGCTCTTGCTCTTCAGGGTTCCATTGCTCTATTAATTCGAGAGTTTTAAAATATAATTCTAAAGCTTGTGATTTCTCGTTGTTTTCTTCTTTTATAGTTGCTATCCAAGTTTGGGCACGTACTTCCATTTCAAAATTCCCATGCTCTTTAGCAAGATCAAAAGTCTTTTCGAATTCCTGTGAAGCAAGTAGTGGCTGTTCCAAAAAATAGTACACGTAACCCTTAATGAGATTTTTATCGAAAAAATAATAATCCTCAGGATGATTACTTAATTCTATTAATGAATCGGCATAGCTAAGACTATATTTAGGATCGGTTCTATATGCCATTATTGCATATACTTTCGATAATACTAAACTATCCCGTTCTACTTTGGCTTGTTCGGATAGTTTGAGTGCAGCCCTTCTTGCACAATCATTATATTCATCTAGATCGTTTAATATATAGATTCTTTCCGCTAATGGAATAGCTGCCATTTCTCTAAAAATACTATCACAAGTATTTAAATATTCATCCTGTGCCGAAACCCTATAGGATATGGATATGGCAAGAATAAAAAGTAAGGGCGATGTTTTGACTATTACTCTTATCATTTTTGGGTGATAGTTTTTCTTAGATTGAACATAATCCTTTCAAAAAGGCTTAATTCGTTCAATAATATATAAGCCTGTCCGTTCATGTTTTGCTTGAATTGGAGTGTTTTATTAAAATTGGTTTCTAGATTTTTAAGTTCGACATCCACTAAGTAATAAGGTATTTTTTCTAGTTTCGGTACGTCGGAAACCGATTTTACGGTCCCAATCAAAGCACCCCATTCTGGGTAAGGGTAGTTATCTATATGTATTAAAACCTTTTGACCTTTTTCAAGGCTTCCGGTATTTTGAACGGGAACTTTACATTTTGCAAAAATCATCTCGTTGTCGGAGGGTACTATTGTAAAAATGTTTTCTCCTATTGCTACTTCTTGGTTTTTATGCCAGGAATCATAAGTTGAGATTGTACCGTTAATGGGGCTGACAAAAAGATATTGTTCTTTCCATTGGCTTATTTCGGACAACAAATTTTGTCTGTCAAGCTGTAATTTAGATAGACTCATTACAGAATTTCTGGTCAAGTGTGATTTGGAACTTTGACTTTGGTTCGATATATCTGAAAAGGATATACGTAAAGCTTCAAGCTCTTCTTGGTCCTTACTTTTTTGGCTCAATAGGTCCAGATATTTTCTTTCTTCAATATCCATAGCGTTTTCGGACAATACACCTTTGTCGAACAAGTGTTTATATTTTTCCAGATTTTTCTTTCCTGTTTCAAGCTTTGAAATAGAATTATTCAACTGATTACGCTTCGCTAAAATCTGATTGGATATAGACCTTCTGCGTTCTTCAAGACTATTGATATTACCTTTTTCAACCTCCAAGCTTTTTAGTAAAATATGTGACAGGTAAGATTCTATATAATTGGTATAAACAGTCTGTATAGATCCTCCAAGGTTTAAGTCTGTGGGATAATAGTTCAATAAATCCTCGACGCTGAGATCAATATCACGGTCTTTTGATAATGTACTGTCTAAATATATTATATCCATGTAATTTCCTGATGATTCCAAGACGGCAAGAATTTCCCCTTGCGAGACCATATCTCCAGAAAGAATATTTATATTTTGGATTTTGCCATTTATCCTTGATAATAAAGTGACCGGCGGTGGGTTACTGGTAATTAGTGCTTCCGCTGTAATTGTTTGGTCGAAGGACACAAAAAAGCCGAATACCAATAAACAAACTATTGTAAAAAAGCTTAATGCATTTCCATAGGTAAGTATTCTACTGGAAGTTTTTCCAATAAAATCGGTTTCGGTATCGAGTAAATATTCTTGCCTATCCATTGTTCAACTGATTCTTTATCAGACGGGCGTAATTACCGCCATTTTTCATCAATTCAATATGATTTCCTTTTTCTATTACTTTCCCTTTATCAAGTACAATGATCTGATCCGCATTTACGACCGTAGAAAGCCTGTGTGCAATTATCAAGACAGTCTTTCCTTTAATCAAATCGTTCAAGTTCTTTTGAATATCCGCTTCGTTCGTTGCATCCAGGGCGGATGTTGCTTCATCCATAAAAAGAAAATCCGGGTTTCCATATAAAGCCCTTGCTATCAAAACCTTTTGAGTTTCACCTCCGGATAACATTACTCCTTTTTCCCCAACTCTCGTATTCAGACCGTTAGGTAGTTCAGATATCATTTCATCGAGTTTGATACTTTTTAAAATTAATTTTAGCCTAACCCTATCAAGTTTATCCGTAGAATTTGATTCCGTAATATTTCGTAAAATAGTATCATCGAAAATTTTACCATCCTGTAATACCGTTCCGCATCTTTTGCGCCAACTGGAGATGCTTATCTGGCTAAGGTTCTCACCGCCCAAGGTGATTCTTCCTTTTGATGGTTCTCTAAAACCTAATAATAATCTGAATAAAGTTGTTTTTCCAGATCCTGAGGACCCGACTATGGCAGTTGTCTTTCCTGCAGGTATTGTTAAATTAAGGTTGTTGAATATGGAATTATGCTGTCCTAAATATCCGAAAGATATATTTTCAACCATAATATCGAACACACCTTTTTGAATTGAAATATCTTTATCAGAATTATCTTCGTTGCTTTCATTAAACACCTCGGACAAACGGTTGAGTGCTAAATTGGTTTCTTGAAGCTCCAACATAAAATCTACACTTCTATTCAACGGTATATTGGTCTGTGCCAGTATAAATTGAATGGCAAGCATGGTTCCAAGAGTCATAGTTCCCTTTACCACTGCCAGTGCAGAAATTAATAAGATGACAATATTGACTCCGTTTCTAAGAACATCGGCGAGATTTTCCTGTGTATTCTGTAGTTTTAAGGATTTTGTCTTAGTTTTAATAACCTTAAGCTGATTATCGTACCACTCCCTTTTTCTTCTATTTTCAGAACCACTGGTCTTTATATCCGCTATATTGGTAATCAACTGTAATTCATAACCTTGGCTTTCTGATTTTAAACCAAAAAATTCATGGTCTAATGTTGCTCTTTTTTTCATAAAAAAGGCTATCCATATTATATATAGGGAACTGCCAAATAGAAAAATAGAGAAAATAGTAGGGCTATAAATCAAGAGCAATACCGAAAGAACTATTAAGATAACCGCATCATATAACGAGTCCAATAAATATTTCGTCAAAAAAGATTCAATTCTGTCAGAATCATTAATCCTATTCAGAATATCCCCTTTAGACCTTCTTTCAAGAAAGGATATTGGCAAAGCCAATAATTTACTTAAATAAGAATCCATTAATTGTAGGTTCAGTTTCATGGATAAAAAAAGTAATATCCATTTACGGACGATTTCTACTAGAAAATTGATTACCAAGAAAAATAACTGACCAAAGATCAATACCCAAATCAATCTAACATCCTGAAAGAAAATGCCCTGATCTACTATCGATTGGGTCATAATGGGAAGTAATATTTGTAATATTCCGGCAACGGCTAGACCAAAAAGCAAGGAAACGAGTACCCTTTTTTCCTTTATTAATCTATTATAAAAAAAAGAATAAATATGCTTATTATCTACCTTACCTTCGCTGATGTATTGAGTACCTATCAATTCATTTGGTTCCAAGAGCATTGCTATGCCCTCCGCTTCATTTATACTTTGTGAATTACTGGACCAACCTTTTAGAAAGTCTTTAATGCGAAGCGAATATTTTCCTTTAGCCGGATCGGAGATATATACTTTACCCTTTCTTATAGTATGAACCACAAAAAAATGATTTTGTTTCCAATGGCATATACAAGGTAAAGGCGCTTTTTCCATTAAATCGGAAAAAGATAAGAATACGGAATGGTGATCAAAACCAATTTTATCTGCAGCTTCCTCCAGTGAATTTAGGGATACCCCTACCCTTTCAAAATCAATTTCTTTACGAATCCTTTCAATATCGACTTTATGCCCATAATGTTGTGCTACTATTTTTAAGCTTGTGGGTCCACAATCCCAGGAATCCAGTTGTTTAAAGTTTGGAAAATTATTCATCATTCAATAGCGACTCTAAATGTAGGAATAAATGTTAAAATTATGATAATGCTATATAACTTTCCTACAAAGTGCTTCAAAAGCTGGTCAAAACACCTCAATACGTAAATTGAGCTGTAATTGATCAATTGCGTAATACCCGTTATTGCATGGTTATCACATTATTACAATATTGCTTTATCAAATCAAACTATATGAAAAATAGAATTAGAATATGTAAGGTACAAGGAGAGGATTTAAGTTTAAAAGATTTTTTAAAGGCACAGGACATTCATAGTCCGTCCGTGATTTCCATGAGCACAAATTATTTTGAAGTGGAGCATAGAAATTATATAGCTTCTTAGAAATGCGTTTGTAAGCAAATCTGGTAAAGAAAAACATTAAGTAATGGTTTTGGCATAAACTAAATCATTAAACTACTTCATCAACCTAGTTAGGACACATTCCCGTCTTTTCTGGAATCGCCACTTATGAACATCCTTATTACATGTGAAATGTAGTTAGGACAACTTCCCGTCACTAATAGAATTTTTTAACTGTATGAAATTCAGTTATTTGATCCTAGTTAGGACAACTTCCCGTAAAAGTGTGGTAATGTAAAATTCATAAAGATAGGACAGATTGTCGGCTGTATCAAAAGTCAGTTAGGACAAAATCCCGTAAAGTATCATATTATTATAATCCTATAGTTAGGACAGATTCCCGGCATTATAGTTCATTACATATCAGCCTGTTAAATGGGGTTAGGACAACTTCCCGTAAAAGTATGGTAATGTAATATTCATATAGAAAGGACAGGTTGTCGGCAATTGACCAAACATCAAAGATGCTGTCAATATCCCGAAAAATATAGGTTAGAGCTAATAAATGACTGTTCCTATATAAGTTTCAAGTACAATAAAATATGGAGATAGGACACAATGTCGTAAAAGTATGATAATGTAATAATATGATAGATAGGACAGATTTCCGTAATTATAAATATTTACAAATCAACGAATTAAAAGTGGTTAGGACAACTTCCCGTAAAAGTATAATAATATAATATTCATATAGAAAGGACAGGTTGTCGGCATACTAATTACTTTTAAACCCTCAATGTTTTCATTACGTATGACAGAGATAGGACACTATCCCGTCAAAAAGTATAACATTATAATAATACTATAGCTAGGACAGATTGTCGGCAATATGTTCACTATTTACATCAGATTATATGGAACAGAAGCGGTATAAATACTGAAGACCCTAAACATGGGGGTTCTGGAGACATAGGACAGATTGTCGGCGTATGCAAAATAGGGAAAAAGTGTAAAAAGGGCTGAAAATGTACCTAAAACAGAGGTTATCAACATCTTTTAACACCTGTAGCATATTGAAATACAAATACTTAACAATAGTTAGGACACATTGTCGGCTGTCGGAAAAACTACAATACCTCCAAAATGGGTTTATTTCTGCATTTCACACCTTTCATCATATGTAATATTGAAAATAGGTCTAAAAAGAAGCTTGAAATGAGAATTTCAAGTTTTTTTTTATCCTTTTACGTTAGTTATTTAATAAGTATTTCTTTAAAAGATAAATTAGGAGGTTTTAAATATCGTTGTAAAGCCAATGAATATGGTTGATGCGAAAAACCAGTTAGGACGCTATGTCGTTTAGTTAGGACGGTTCGTCGGCGTAAAACTAAAAAAGTTAGGACAGATTGTCGTCAAATGAACTATATCTAAAATATTGGATTTTAACTGCATTTCATACTTTTCATCATTTTTACTACTCGCTAATCAGAAAATTCTAGGAGTTATTTAAAAGGATATTTTTTTAAAAGATAAATTAGGAGCTTTCAATTGACCTGGGACTGCCCATATCTATTGGGATGTTCCGATTTACGTAGGACACCATGTCGTTCACTTAGGACTTCCTGTCGTTCTATTTTATGAGATATAAGGACACTTGGTCGGCGGATATATCCTTTAAAATTATAAGCTGATCGCTTTCTTCTCATACTTTTGCTGATATACTATTTTACCGAGATTGTCCAAGAACTCCCTGCCCTGAAACGCCTTTAGTTTTTTTCTTTCCTCTATTTCTATCTGTGTTAGGTATGTGTAACCGTATTTTCTGACCATCCCGTAAAGCATAAGAGTATTTTCTTCCGAAAGCTTATATCTGGGTTTTATCTTTGCGATCCATTTATTGGTTTCCTTGTGTTCGAACTTATCAAGGCTATAGGTATTGGTATTCTTATGATTTTGATAGAAGCTCATTGTAATCTTTTCTACAACTTTACCCCTAATCGCCTTTTTTGGGTCCCTAGCCGTTCCATCAGTGTAATAAAAAGTATAATTAAAGGATTTGTCGCTCAATATATCCAATTCGCTCTTAATCGGCATTAGAATGCGTTTTTCGATTTTTGATATGTTGTAGTTCTTCGGTATACCGAATTCCTTTTTGAAATTGTGCATTTTAAGGGTAATCCCTTTTTGTGCAAACCAATGATTTATGTATTGATAGAATTTTACGGATTCCACTTTTGAGCATTGAAAGGCAATATTCGATGCGTACTTTGTATATCCCCTGGAGAGATCCGTTAGAAATGCGAACCAGTTCGCACTGACCTTGAACTGAACATAGGAATTGTTCTTCGCATAGATCGGGTCTTCTATCAAAGCCATGAATTTTTCACCGGGTATTTCTTTAATTACTCCATCCTCATAAATTTCCATGACGACATCTGCAGAAATAGACCTATCCCTCAATTTTTTAATTGCGGTCCGTACATCGTCGTAATTTTTGTGACCCTCTACCATGAACGCTTTTACCGGAAACTGGAACAAAACCTTGTTTTCCATATCCAGTTGATGTCCTACATCTATATTTTGGTTCTTCTTTAGCATTTCCAAAATCCTGAGAACCACACGCATTTCGTGTATGGAAACATCGAAATTTTGAAGCTGCTTGGTCAGGCTATATGGTTGCTGAATATTTTGAGGTGCTGCGTTCGGATTATATACCTGGATGGAATTCTTCATGCTTTTTACTTTTACGACAATTTGTCCTATCTCAAAGATAACCGTTAAATATATAATATAAAAAAAAGGACGACAATTTGTCCTAACTAAAGTCTTTTGGTTGTATATTAGCAATGTGAAATGCAGAAATGCATGCCCCGTTAAGGGGCTTTTTCATTTATAGCCACTTCGTCGAAGGTTCTTTCTTTCCCTTTATATAATTATCCAATTGTCTTCCCCTACCCTCTTTCGTCTTTTCGTAGACATTAAAATAAACCCATGTCGGATGGGAACGGTCCAAGAAATTCTTAAAGGACAAAAGGTTGTTTGCTTTATGTCGCATGAACCTACATGACGAACATTTGGGGTCGATTACATGTTTGTCCAATACTTTTTGATTGCAGCTGGAGCAGAGTACTTTACTGAGTATTATAAAATCTTTTTTCATGCGTTCAACTAGTTAATAATTATAATATATATAAACTATATAACCATTATTAATAAATAAAATAAAGTATACTAATCGACTTCGAAAACCCTTTTATTGGCTCTCTCCCTTTCGACAAGGTTCCTTAGTTCGTTGGGAAGTGCCTTATCGTTCGGTATCCCGTACATCAGAATCGACCTGTTGAACTTATCGGACGTGATAAGGGTAAGGTCCATGGTGTTTATTATCCTTGCCCCGAAAGACCTGAATCGTTTAAGGTCTTTGATCCTATAGTATTGAACATAATCGTTCTGTATACTGAAAAGTCCCTTAGTGATTTCCAGATGTTCGTTCTGAAAGCTATAGGTGGTCTTCGTTAGATATATCACCTTGTAGAGATATATCAATAGAAACAATCCCAGTACCAATTTTCCAAGCGCATTAAAGACACTTATTTCATATCCGTTGTTTACGGGAACGAGTAACACCGCAAAAGTCAGCAACAGACCGATAATGGGGTATTTCAGGTACTTCAATAAAGCATATGCCATAGTTGGTCTGTACACACATTGAGTATTTTCTAAATTTTCGATATGACTTGAATATTTCATGGTAAATAATTTATCTATTGTCCTATACCCTCACAAAACCAAAGGGTATAGGAACTATAGGTATATAGTACAAAATGTTTACATACATTATATATATTATAATGTTTTAAAATGTTGGATAATAGTATCCAGGTCCTTGCTTATCATATCGACCATATCGTATAGATAATACTTGGTACTAAGGTTTTCGTTCATTACGTCATTGTTCTTTACGGCATGGCTATAAATTATGTCCAGATAACTTTGATAGGTAGCCATATCCAATTCGATTACTAATCTTTCTCTCTCCTCCCCTCTTGGATATCTTTCCGATACCGGTCGTTTCCCCCTCCTTTGGATATAACGGGTGAAATCCTCGCTTGCTACTTTAAAGATCCCTTGATCCTGAAGTTGCTTAACGTAATATTGGACACATAGTCTAAAGAAATCCTTTTTATGGTATCTAAAGTCACCCATTCCCCGTAAAAAATCCAGCGCCAGTAGATTAAAACGATTCTTTACGTCCGTATGCACTTCCCAATTGAATAATTTGGTCTTTGATGAGGCGGTTTTGGTTACCGACGTATTCTTAGGCTTGGTTTTTGACTCTGTAGCAACAGGTTTAGGTTTAGGCTTGGGTTTTCTCTCTATTACGATCTCTACCTCTTGGTCCTGTGGTGCGCTCTCCTCAGGTTTTACCTGCTTGCGCTGCTGTGCCCTTTTAATATTCCCTAGATCAAGCGTGAACTCTTCATCGCTGATCCCTTGTTTTCCCGATTTATTCATATGACCTGATCTTTTCTAATAATTCCTCTATTAATCTACTATAGTCCTGCCCTGCCCGCGAATGAGGTTTGTGTTGAAATATCGTCAACCCTTTTTCCACTGCTTCCTCGATTTTTACATCAGCCCTGATAAAGCTCTTGAACAATAGATCGGAAGCACCTTTGGTCAGCATATCCCTATACTTGGTAATACCTTTCCTAGTCACCAGAACATTGGTAAAGAAAAAACCTAAGAACTTAAGGTCCGGGTTATGTAGCTCTACATGATCGAAAACGCTTCCTAAAAAAGAGTTCGCATTCTTCACCGGATACGCTTTAGCTTCTATCGGTATAAGGAAATAATCGCATGCCACCAATGCAATTTCCGCAGGGGTAAGTTCCATGGCGTTAATGGTCGCAGGAGGTGTATCGATCATAATATAATCGAAGTGCTCCTTCATGGGTTCGATGGCTTCCTTTAGGACGTTCCTGTCATAACGTGATGCTATGAAGTCCGGTGAGCCCGAGAGCACGAAAAAACCCATAGCTTTCTGCCTTAACTTCAAATTGCCTTTCTGTTCCAAAAAATCCTCGACGTTATATGTCGATTCCCTTATCCCGGTACCGAAGGTCAAATCACATTGAGGGTCCATATCTATCATTAGAACCTTTTTTCCCTGTGCCGCCAAACCTGCACCAATATGTATTGTATTGGTGGTCTTACCAACACCACCTTTACGGTTTACTACTGCTAATACCATGAAATATTTATTAATAATGTATATATACAACAAATATATAATAATGATTTTATATAACATATAGTTTAAATAGTTTTATTTAAAATATAATAAATATATATTTTTACATATTTTAGTTTTTTATTATATAATAACTATATGAACAAATTAATTCTTATCCTGACACTACTCACACTAACCATTGGCTATACTCAGGAAGATCCTCCTCCTGCTGAGGAGGATAGATGGAGCGATTTCGATGATGACCACGATGATGAATACGACCCTGAGACCCAGGACGATGTTGCCGACGAGGAAACCAAACAGGCTTTATATGACTTGGCGGACAATGAAAATACCAGTGGATATGACATGAGCCCCGGCGCTATCGACCATCTTTTGGAGAACGGTGTGAGTCCCTACTTGGTAGAACAATATATCAACGGGAATACCACGGAAGCTGTTGACGACGTTATCGAACAGCATCTTTATGACTATGAAAGGGAGGTCGCTGATCAGTTGTTTATGGAAATCACCGAAGGGGAGGAGGGAAGCGATGATTACGAATATGATCTATCCCAACACCTAGACCCCGAGGAAATGGAGGAAGCTACCACTGCAATGGACGATTTCATCGAGACCCTCGAAGCTCCGAACATGGAATTGAAAAATATGGATGCTACCTATGTCAAAGAGAGATTTCTAGCTTTTATTCAGGCGCACAAGGAGTTTATTTTAAGACACGCGGAATATATCGTGGTATTCAACCTGATTCTAGATTTGGTTAACGATGACATCAATATCGAGGAAATAATGCGCATAGCCGGGCTGCCGGACACCTCAATATTGGGGAATCCATTGGAAAGACAATATGACCGCCATATGACCCAGTATTTGGAGAACTATAGAAATGCCCTTCCCTTGGACGTTCTGGAACGTTTGGGCACCTCTTTTGAAAATAGTGTACTAGAAAATTTTAGTCCGGCAACTTCTGAAACCATTTTAAATGAATACTAGAACAACTGTTATGTGCTGTTTAACGCTGTTACTTGTTTCAATCGGTAATTCGTATTGTCAAGACACAGAAGATGCAGAAAAAGCCTTGTATGAGCTTTACGAAAAAAACATTGAGCAATGGAAAAATACGGAAGATGTAAAGATGCTTATTGAAAAACATCCTGAACTGAACACAATATTAGAAAAATTGGATGCACGTTCGTTAGATCAAAGTACGAACTATCAAATCATGGCATTCTTGGAACAACTGACGGATGAAGCTCTTTTGGACCATCAGGTAGATATGTTAGTAGATGTCCTAAGCCCTGAAAATATAAATTTTATCGAAGATTTTTATTGGAAGATTATCAATTCCCCTAAATCCAAAAAGGTGGCGGACCTATTGGTCGACCACCTTGTTGATGCCAAAGAAAAATTGGAAAAAGAAATTAAGAGATTGGAAAAGAATTAAAGATCTTCCGGATATAGGGCAAAGCTTAACTGCGTGCTCTGTTCTTCCATGTCCCGATCCACCTCTCTTTCCCAGACCACTTTACCCTCAAAAAGAATTTCCGCAGAAAATTTGGAATCCTCCGCCTCTACAATCGTTGACTTTAATCCTGAAAGGTCTATCCCACCGACAAATTGACTAGAGGAAGTGTTCGTTTCAATACTACAACTTGCAATTTCATCCAAATTATACAGTATAAGATTGGGACTGGTCTCCCCATCGCAATCCGTTAATGTACTTGCTCCCAGGGCGACCGTTACCGATGTTCGATAAGATGTAAAATCCCCATCCTGGCTAAAACGTAGGACAAAAATGCCTTCGTCCGTAACTTCGTCTTCCGAGGAGTCACTAGAGCAGGAGCTAAGAAGGAACAGGGCTATCAAAAATAAGGAAAAATGTTTCATGTAAGATATTTAAGGTTTATTAATATAGTTTAAATAGTTTATAATGTAAATAATGTATTATCAATCTATTTCGTATACGCCCTTGTTATTTCTATTAAGTTCGACAAGTTCCCTGAGCACCTCATGTATATTTGAGGTAGGAATGGCGAACATATGTAAAATAGGGTGGGATTTATCCGACGTGACCAAAGATAAATTCTGTGCCGTCAACAAACGCATAATGAACGGTCTTTTTATCATTAGGTCCTTGACCCTGTAAAGTTCCACAAAATCCGAATTGATGCTGAACACTCCTCGCACATATTCTATCTGTTCATTTGTAATCTTGAACTTATGGGATAGAATAAATGCTACCCGATAAACATAGTATAGAAATGCTATACACAAAACTCCAACAGCGTAGGGTAGGAGAGAGGTTAATTCAAAATCAATAGATACTATATCAAGGCTAAGAAAATACTCTACCCCGAAATAGATGACGAACAATAGGGCGATCATCATTAACAACGGAACTATCGGTTTTATAATTGCATATAGAAATACTGGTTTGAGAACTATTATTTTTTTTGACATGATTCAACTTTAAAAGATTTATATTTTTTTAATGGTTTAATAGTAATGGGTCCAGATTTATATTTGTTTCCATAAAAGTCCCGGATAAGGCACCGCAGTGAAAAAACATCATAAAATCTTACTTTTCCTTTTTTATCGCTGATCTTGATACCATCGAGACCATAGGTAATATCGATTTCCATGTCCCTTTCCGTATGTACGAGGTAGAACTGTGCATCCTGTAAGGAGGCTAATTGCCCCTGTCCGAAGCTACAAACTGGACGTGCGAAGGGAAAAAGCTCCTTCACGATCAAAATATGCTCTCTTTTAAAGGTACGTGGTAAAATAGCTATACCCGTGAAGAGATCAAGGTTCTTTCTTAAACTGATATAGCTAAGGCATTCCAAGGGGTCGTTGAAAACAAGAACCTCCGTACAAAGCTCCAATCCCAAATTATTGGACCAAACTATACCTACATCTTCCTTACTGACGTTAATTACCCGTTCATAATCCAAATTAACGTGCAACCTACTGGCGGTCTTCATATTGTAGGGTTCTTTATAATTGAAGGAAATGTGCACCGCACCTGTATCGGTGGTCTCCGTATCGATAAAATCCCTTACTAGACCTATAGCACTAGCATCGATATTGTAAAATTGGATACATGGATGATGCGTAATACTACACCTGATATCCATTGTTCTGAGATCTTTGGTTTGCTTGATTCCGTACATTTCCGTTATCTCCAGATTTCTGACCGGTTCCTTTATCGGCATTGTTATCCGCTAACAATGTATATTTCTTATCCTTTTCAGTACCCTCTACCTTGTATTTAGGTCGATCGTTAAGACTTTTTCTTATGGATTGGACCAACTCGTCCTTAAGATCCTCCATACCTGCTTTTTGTTCCGGCTTGGCTTTCTTTATTTCAGCATCCAAGATTGCGAGTTGCTTATATTTCTGTTGTATTTTTTGTGCCCCTTCTTTATTTGAAACTACACCGTTCTTCCTATCCTGATATTCAAACAATACATCTTCGGAAAACTGTTTCTTTCTAGGTGTATACTTTTTATCAAGATCTAATTCTGGGGCATAAGAGCTTACCTTTCTACTCTCTCCGCCTGTTTCACTATAATTTGGCTTGTTCGGAGCAACCTTAAATCCATAACCGTTTAAATTGTTATGTAGTGCGATATACTTAACACCCGATAATTGCTCCTCGTTAATTCTATAATCCTTTCTTGCTTCCTCTAAAAATTTTCCTCCTATAACTGGTAAAAGAGCAAGCTTCTCCGTAAGGGCATTCTTTTTATGATCCGGGTTCATTTCCAAGGATCTATTATTGAGAAATTCCAGTTCCTTGCTCGGTGACAGATTACCTTTTTGTCTATCCAAATGCTCAAGAGAATTTTCTTGGATAGCTTTTTCAATCAATTCGCTGACTTTAATATCTACACCTTGAAAATTTATTGTTTTCCTCATAATCTTACTATTCTGCCCATTATAATTTCCATTCGATTCATGTTTAACGTTGGACACTCCCTTTAAGGAAACTAGGTAATCACGTTTTGCATTTCTAACTTCTTCTATATTCTTGGCATCGACTACCGCTTTCAGGAAAGTATGATCTTCCTTACTAAGCCCCTTAAGATTATGTACTTCACGGATTGCTTCGTTTTTCTCGGAATTAATCGTAAAATCTTGTTTCGGATTTACATTTTCACCCGGCTTTCCCCAGTTCTCCTGTTTTGGATTATTAAATTTGGAATCGATAGCTTCTCCACCGGCAATGGCGGCAACCGCTTTCTCCTTTTGTCCTTTCTGGGTTTTCTCCTGCTTTGCAATTACTTCATTAATCACCGTTTTCCGGGGAGTAGGATTTATTTCCTCGGATGGACCGTTTTCAATATTCTCAGAACCGACAACGGCACTTTTAGCCAAATCTTTATCCGATTCATTTAAACTTTGAATCTTGGATAAATCATTTTTTTTATCTTTCTTATTAAATCCCTTAGAACTACTAAGATCGATCTCAATGTAACTACCGTTTACTTTTATCGGCTGAGATTTTTTAACTTGTTCCAGTTCCATTTTGTTAAGTGGAAAATTAAGGTCATTCACCGAGACCTTTAAAAGTTCATTGGTCTGTTTATCCTTTTGCAGTATATGGGCTGAAAGATTTCCCTTATTGTCTACCATATCTTTGACTACGGTACCTCCATTATTCAACTTATTATATTGATTTGTGGTTAGATGTTCCGCTTTTTCAAATTTTTCTTTGATAGGGTGGATGTTAAGACCATATGTACCGTCCTGTCTCAAGATATTCGACAGTGACAGTTTAACGGACTGTTTTTGAACCTTGCCTTCATTGTCCTTGAAACTGATAGGCACTAGATCACTTCTTTTTCCAGATAGTAAACCTACTAAAAGAGTTCGATTATGAATTAGGTCTCGTTCTTTGAATCCAATTCTCTCCAGTTCCTTTATCGGTAATTTATCTAACCCGTTTATCATTTTATTATATATTTTGATAGTCTCTATAAGTATAAATATAGTATATTTATATAATATGATACATTTTTCTAAAATTTTTTTTCTTTTTACAACCTTCTGTTCCGCACAGTTCAATACAATCTCACCAAAAAAAAGAACTGCTTTGGTACAACAACTGAAGCATTTTGAAAAAGTTGAAATTGATCGGAATAGGGGACCTGAAAAGGAAATCAATAGTTTCGCTTTTTCTTTTCCTCTGGACACAATTGAAATCAATAGTGGCTTTGGAGAAAGGTTACATCCCATTACAGGTAAAATAAAAAAACATCTAGGAATAGATTTGAAGTCCAAAAAATCCTATGTAAATTCTGTCTTTTTAGGTCTGGTAAAAACGGTAAACTATGAAAAAGGTTATGGCTTTCATATAAGGATTGAAAACGGGGGTCTCGAATTTTTATATGCGCATCTTTCGGAAATATACGTTTCTGAGGGGGATATTGTAGAAAATGGGCAGGTTATAGGTAGGACGGGCAGTACTGGTTCCTCTACCGGTGATCATTTACATTTTGAGGTTCGAATGAACAATGAACATTTGGACCCTATTAAGTTTATTGAGAATCTTCTTCTGATGAGCGAATCGAATCCTTGATTGTTTCAATTTGCTTTGTCATTTCTTTCTGCAGTAAGTCAAGCTGTCTAGTGGTTATAGCATTATTCAGGCTTAACCTATCTTCTTCATCGCCTATTTCATTTACGGTAAAATTTTCTGAAAGAAGGTTTTCTGTGTAGAAGTGTTTAGAAAAAAAGTTTACCAGGTTAAGAAATGTTTCAACTGAAAATTGACCTTTGTTTTCTAGGAAGGATATAGTATTTTGATTTGGTGCTCCTATCTTATTGGCTAGTTCTGCCTGACTAATACCTAGTGTCTTTCTATAATGAAGCATCCTTTGAGCTATTTTTTCTCTGTCAATCGGCATTGGCGGTGTTTCTATATTGCACCACAATATAATCAACTTCACGTCTTATTTTCAACATATTTTGCATTAATAGCCTGTTTTTATTCTCTTCATTGCCAAAATCGTAGTATTTCGGTAGTTTTCGGTAAGCTTTTTCTTCTTTTTTTACCTCATTTGAATCGATCATGATCTTACACCTGTAGGTATTGGGGTTTTCGTTGGTGGTTGATTTTTTATTGAAACCGAAAGCTAATTTTGCTACAATTTCACCTGTTTTAAGGCTTGCTATTTTACTGGATGGAATTAAGTTGTCCATTTGTTCCCTAACACTTGTAGTTGTCTCCTTTCTTGAGATACTTATACTTTTTCCGATCTGTCTACTTTTTCCGAATAATCTTTCCAACCACATTAAGGTGTCTTTATTGTTGACATTACCGGCAATTACATTTCCGACAACACTGGTTATCGTATCGGCAATCTGTTTTCCATAACCCTCAACTAATTGTGGCAATTCCTGAAATCCTAACATAACGGCGACCTTATTACTTCTTGCGGTTGAAATAAGATTCTGAATTTTATAAAAGAAAATTGTCGGCAACTCATCAACTACAACGGCACAAGGATAATTTCCTTTTGTATTGATTTGCTTGGTCAACGTATTAAGTAATAGAGAATTTATTGTTGAATTCGTGGCTTCGGTCTTAGGCGAGTTGGCTATGATGAAAACACTGGGACAACTTTTATTGGAAATACGAAGATCCATATCGTTTTCGGAGAACACCCACGCGGACTCTTTCGTGTTCAGTTTACCTAAATGAATTCTAAGAGTACCTATCTGTCCTTCTAATTGTTGATAGGTTCCGGTTCTATGTGCTGAAACAAATGGGGATAACAAAGACTCCAACTCTGTTTCTGACAAAAGAACATCGAATATTTCCTCATATTCCTTGTTCAAAAAAGAAAGTACGTGGGGTAGGGTAGAATACTTCCCGTTCTCATGTTTCGAGAAAAAAAAGAACGTTGCTGCCAGGAAATTGATTGCGGATTGAGAAAAGAATGCTGCAGCACCTCCCTCGGATGCTTCGGATTTCTTGGATAATGAATTTACCAATGCTCCTGCAGTTTCTATAGCCGATGCAAGGGAATCTATATACTTTGGCAGTAATGGATTTACCCTTCTACTATACTCGACATTGTCCAAGTTGACCACATGAAACAACATATTCTTGATTCCATTACTTCTTTTTTTGTTTTTAAGAAATTGATGATAAGCAAGCTCGGTAAGGTCTGGATACTTATAATCATAAACTAACCCGGTAAAATTCTTTGAAAGCGATTGCCTTATAAAAGGCATAATTATGGAATAGGATTTTCCACTTTCCGGGGTACCTATCACAATGGTTCCTCTAAAGGGATTTGTCAGGTTGAACCATCCTTTCCTAAACTTTCCTTTGAAATAGTATTCCATAGGAAGATTTAATGAAAATTGATTGTTCGATATTTTGGAGTTCTGATGAAAGGATTCATTTTCGTCATTGAATTTATCCCCTCCCAATTTGAAATTTATAAACTTGCTTACATTATCGAATCCTACATGCATTAAAAGAATTCCAATTAATGATCCTACCATATAAACGATACTCCAAGAATTAAAAAGTTCCGACCCCTCTGAAGGATCTAACAAATAGCTTATGGTGGATGCACCTATAATCAATAGCCCTGCAAAAATCGGTAGAACACAATGTTGCCAAACCTTTAGTTCCAGGTTCTTTTTTGGCTTTGTTCCTATACATGTGATTAATAGTACCCCGATAGTGAACAACTTTGAATAACCGATATGGCTGTAAATGAAAAAATTATCCATTCGTGATAATACACTACTGATTACCGATAAATTTTCATGATGAAAAAATTGAAATATAGCGAATTCAATAAATACACTTAGATATACAGCCCCCTGTAAAAGGGCAAAAAGTCTATATAATCCTTTATTGTCTTCCATTAGATAGGAAACTTTATTACGGCTAAAATACCATGTCTAAATAGCCTTTCTGCACCGAACACCATTTTTGTATCCTGTTGTATACTGAATACAATATTGTTCTTTAACACAAAGGATAATTCTATTCCTCCACCTGCAGCCATTGCAAAACGTTGTTGTTGGCTACCTCCTAGAACACCGAACCTTAAATTGGACAATATATCTTTGTTGCGAAAAAGTAAAGGTTCATAATAGATACCGGTCAAATAGGATTCTTCATTACCTACATCACTTTTTAATGTCGCCTCAAAGACAAGTTCCCATCCTTCGTAATATCTATTGTTATATTCGATACCAAGTCTAGCCATATTGGAACCCTCCAACGTAATTCCTGCCGAAGGAACAATATAGGTATAACCCGATTGAGCGAATATCATTAGGGGCATACATGCCATTATTATAAATAGTAGTCTTCTCATGATTATTAGCTTTTGAACGCTTTTGCATTTAACAGGTCAGAATACGCAATATCCAGTGAAATTTCCCTTCCAGAGATTTGGTCCTCGGTAATATTGATCGTAAAGTTTTTATTGTCGGGAAACGTAAATTTTTTGAAAACAGCGATGTTTCTATGCTCTCCAAGAAACATTTCTTCCTTAAGGTGGACATATTCAGGTTGAACTTCAACATCTTGGTTACTTTCTCTTTTCTTGATCTTTCTATCTATAATCTTATACCTTACTTCATCGATACTGTATGGTATGTTCGTATCGTTACTAAGTACATAATCGATAAAAATGTAATCTTTTATTACCCAAAGATTATTGAGCCTTAACTTTTGCTTGTTTCGTTTACTTACAACTGCATTTATAGAGGGTTTTACTTCCATCATCTGTTTTGTAATCCCTTTGATCGTAACACTATTTAAAGTTTCCTCCATATTATTAAAGGAGGTTTTTCCATCCATGGATATATTAATGGTTTTATCCACTTTATCTACATTGTATTCATAAATAACCCGATACTGACGATATTCCATTTCGGTAATTATGGTCACTACCCCCAAATCGAGTTTAGTGGCTTCTTTAGGTTTGATACGAAGCACGTTCTTTAAGGGAAAGTCACCCACTAATCTATTCGTGGATATATCCATATATTCAAGCTCATAGTCACTTACAAAGTGTGTGGAAATATTTTCGTTTACCCTTACTATTGGTAAATTATCCTGCGATATACCTTTGAAAGCAAAGGACATAATCGATAGTATTAAAAGTGTTTTTATAGTGTTCATGTTCGTGGTTGTTATTCGTTTATTAAAAAGACTTGTGTGTTATATTTCAGATAGGCTTTATTTTTACTTATAGCCCGGGAGACCGCTCTAGATGCGTTCCTTATACCGTTTGATACTGTTCTATAAAGCTGTTGTGTATTGTTCTGGCTATTTTGTCCCATACCGCTACTCATGGTTCCCCCATCACTTGCAGCGCCAACACCAAGTTCTGAAACAAACACCCTGAACTGACTGTCCGGTACATATAACCCCCTTATTCCATCGTTGTCATAAAGTGCTATCTTAACGGGAACTATTGAATCCGCTACCATAATGGAATTGATCCGTACTTCGACTCTTTGAGACTGAAAACCGCTTACTTCGCCATAAACGTATCTTCCTTTTTTCAGTAAATAGTCATCTATAAAGGTGTCCTGTAATAATCTTATTCTAACCCGGGAACCATCGTATACCTTCATTCCCTCGTCGAGCAATGCCATAATCTGAGTGTCCTCGTTATTCTTTTTTACGGTATTGAAATAGCCATTATTATCGCTCCTGTTCAATGAGAGCTTCTGTACGTTGGGTTTTGCATTGATTTCCGTATTTGCCTTATTCATAGCAAGATATTTTTCCGGGTTCTGAATGGAATCGATAATCCTCATCTGCTCGATAAATGCATCCTTTTCCGCCTGTTGCAGATCTTTGGCGGATACCTTTGGTGCAGTTGTTGTTTTTCTGCTAGGTCTGGAAATCTTAGTTTTCCTATTTACCGCTCTTTCCTTATTTCTTACGTCATAAGAAGCCCTACGCTTCTTGATGACCGCCTGTAAAGAATCAATTTTTCGTTGTTCCTCCGGGGAAATAACTTCAGAGATCACTTTTTGATCTTCTTCCTCACCTACCACTCGTGTATTGGAATGTTTACGTTTTTCCAAAAGATCGTCACGAAAAGCTTCAAGCTTACTTTTCTCTTTTTTATTCTCCAACATCGGCTCTGGGATTTCGGAATTTATTCCTGCAGTAACGGTCATAGCTTTTCCTTCGTCCTTTGGTACAAATTTGGAAAATGCAAAATTTATGGCCGCTAAAAAAGGCAACACTATTAAGGGAAGTATATACTTCGGTTGTTTAAAATCAATTTTCGCCATTTTACTGTGTATTTAATATTCTTTCTTCTAATTCCTTCAATTTGGTAGTATCTAAATTCTCCTGGGACAAAAGTTCCGTAAGTTCTTCCTCCATTTCTCTAAGCTTCATTATATCATCGACTTGATTTGAAAATTTTGAGATATTGACCTTCTCCTCAATGTTTCCATAATCTTTTAATGGTTCTGCAGCTACTTCCTCAAATGTTTTAGGTTCATTTACATAACCGTCGTAAACATGGAAAAAGACCCCTATTAGTAGAATAACTCCCATGATCATAAGTGTTTTCTTTGGATGCTGCCTTATCCAAGCTGCAATTGCACCCTCTTCTTTTTGTTTCTCTTCCATCAAAAATTTCTTTTTTGTTTGTTTTCTACATCTTTGTTTTCAACAGTTCGCCAGTCTGTTATAAGTACGCCATGAGGATTGTTTTCCGATCTGACCATTTCCACCAAATTTCCCGTGGTATGAATCGTTCTATAAATGAGACTGGATTTTCTATCGATACGTTGCTTTCCATAGTAGCTAAAATCCATTGTTACGGGATCAACGTTCACACTATCGGTAATAATGGAAAGAACTGCGGAAGAACTAAGTATCTGACTATAAAAGCCGCGTTCTCTTAAATTGTTGTATTCCTTAAGACCTGAACCGTCTATTAAATACATCGACTTTTCTATATTATGCTTGATAAAATCGTTATCTGGCGGTACCGTAAAGAACAGATGATGAAAAAGATTGATATGGCTTTTATACTCCACCAGTCTATTTTCTTCGACCTCCGTTCTCTGTAACAGAATCGGAACTCCGTTGTCCAATACATAGATTTTGCTTCGCTCTTCCTTTGAGTTACTATAACTTAGATACATAGCCCCTAGGGCAATTATAACAGCTGCAATGAAGCTCAACACATTGGTGAACATTGATATTTTTATTTTTTTCTCTATATTTTTTATCATCTTAATTTATTTTAAAATTATACCTGTTCTTTTCCTATTATAATCCTGCAGCCTTCAAACCGGCTCTTGCTCCTGCAGTAGCTACTTTACTCGCTGTGTTTTTTACCGAATTAAGTGCTCTTCCACCAACTGCTGCCGTTGATCCCATAGAGATAACCCAACTGCTTATCACAGGTATGCATAACATTCCAAAAGCCCCAACGATCATTGCAACTATCAATGCGTTTTCCGAAAAAGTGTTCATGGTCGCATAAGCCACGAAAATATTCTTTGGTCCATCCACCAGGGCATTGTAAAGCGCTACCTCCTTCACGAGTGCATGGTTAACGAATAAAAAGGCGGTATTGATTGCTAAATGACCAAGGAGTCCGTACAAAAGGACACTAATGAAACGGGATATCCATTTTAGGTATGCATCCTTAAATCCTGGTATGACACTTATTGCAAAGGCAAACGGACCTAATGCAACTAATATGCCTCCAATTAAGGCTTTCAAAAAGAAAATAAAATAAATACATGCTTTAAAAAAAGCGAAGACTATCCATTCTATTATAGAGTAAAGCATATATTTTAGCTTCGCGGCAATCATAACCTTTAATGCGTTCATCCTAAGCTCCAGGGCTTCAAGTGCATCTCCTATAACCATATACCATACCGATTCGGACTCAGGATCAGTGATTCTTTCCTCCAGTAAATTCGCATCATCGTTGATTCTTTGAACCAATCTCTCCAAGGCTAATTGGCGAGCTTCGAACAAACCATTTGTTTCATTGATCGTATTTTCGGTAATCCCTGCCCCTGTTTGTTCTATTATCTTTAAGGGGGCCTCGATTAAATTGACAAATGGACCCCAAAAAAGTATTACAAGTAAAAGGGCAAAAGGTCTTGCCAAAGGAAGTATTTCAACCTCGCTATCTCCAACCATTATGCCATAGGCTTTAACACCGAAAAAGAGCACCATTAATAATGCTACCAATGATCGTGCATGGACCAGGAAGGAATTCCCTACCGCTTTCATATTATTGTATAGTGAATTGATATCGTTGAATATCTGGGCATCAATTAATTCTAATAGTTCATCCATTTTTTTATCTTTATTCGATTACAAGTTCATCCCTTCCCGGAATCTCAGTTAGTTGTTTCATATAGTATAGCGCATCAATAAAAATGTCCAGTTCCTCGATATACTCATTTATACCAAGAGATTTTTCAGCATCTCCTATATAGGAGTTCTGAACGATGTCTATTTTTTCGTGTTCCATAAAAATCTTGGCTTCAAGTCTTAAAATCTGTTCTACACCAAGTCCGTTGTCCATTAGTTCCTCCATAAGTCGATCGATGCGCTCATAACGTTCCAAGACACGTGCTTCGTCAAAGAGTATCCATTGCTTCTGCATAACCCTGTCAAGTGCCAGGTTCACTTCATTACGAAATATTGTATCCGTGTTTAGTTTTTGCCTTTCTGTATAATCGGCTGTAATAGTAGTGGCGGTCATAATAGGTGCCAGATAAAGAATGTTTCTTCGGTCTTCATCATCATATTTCCTATATATCCATTTAAACCACCAACGTGGTCTAAACCGGTTCCATCTTTCGAATACCACCCTTTCAAAGGCATATTCGGAATTTTTTCTTTGTGCCTTTACATCTTCTGTAGGTACAAGCACCAAGCCTATAAACAACAAGATGAATAGTGTTTTAAATGATTTCATTATCCTCGTATAAATGCGTTAACGGCATTGGTTCTTTCTTGGTCCAATGCTTCCCAATCGATTCCGATATCCAATCCTAATACGTCTTCGAGATTCTCCAATATCTCCACACCTTCAGCCAACTCCAACCTTCTCATTAATTCATAGGTCATAGTTTTTAAATCCGTCATGCGCAGTAATATTCTGTGCAAGAGATCCATTCTTTCCTTATTGTTCATCAGGTTCACATCTCCGCCTAAAACCGGCACCGCGATTTCCAACAGTATGTTCGCACTTTGTTCTACCAAATATGCTTCTGCGCTAAGGGCTATAATCACAAGTTCGGGATCGTCCGCTACTATTTCAGCAATGCGAACTTGAAATGTTGCGATATCCTCTCCTGCAATTGTAATTTCCCTGATGGTCTGTGCGTCGTTTATAAAAGCCTGAACTGTTTCTAAACTGTTCATAAGACGCTCGTTCAATTCCCTTATTGCTTCGCTTTCTATTGCAATTGTTTGTTGAAGCCCCATAATGACAGCTTCATTATCCCTTATTTTTATAAGATTTTGATTCTCGACATAGTGGCCGATCGATACGGCCGCTACAATTGCTGCATCACCGGCGCTCTGTGCTTTAGCATAAAAGCCTACTAAGAAAAGTAGTATGGGAATAATGTGTATTTTTTTCATATCAGATAGCCTTTTTAATTGATTTTAAAGTTTTTATTTCTTGTTTGTCAGTCAACACCTTTCTTACGAAATTTGGTAAGGATAGCCCGCTTGTTTTTAGGTCATACACGAAACTTCTCAATCCTTCTACAAAATCGCCATGGGTATGTATATAGATATCTCTAGCATCCTTTTCCTTTCTTTCCGTTGTGTATGTCAGATACTCTTCGATCGAAACCTCTATCCCGTATACTTCTCCGGTGCTTCCTCTTTTTATATACATCTCCTTGAACTTGCCCCTTCCTATTCTATTGTTAAATTTGTTGATCGTGAAGATCTTGCGTTGTTCGGTTTCGCTCAGTGACAATAAATTGGCTACTTCCTCATAACTGTCCTTAAATTTGCTTTGATCTAAAAGGATGATGGTGTCGGAATTATTGATTATCGCATTCTTTACGATAGGATTACCTATAATATCCTCTAGATCCTGGGTAACCACCACTGCCTCTCCCCAGAATTTTCGTGCTGTTTTGTACACATATAGTATATAGGAAGCCATCATAGGGGAGGATATTGCTTTCCATGCTTCTTCGATTATCAATGCTTTCCTTTTCTTTTTATGACGCATTTTTTGCAGGAACACATCCATGATAATGATAGTGGTAACTGGGAACAGAATTTCATTGTCCTTTATATTGTCTATTTCAAAGACCACGAACGTTTCTTCAAACAGGCTTTGGTCCATAGCACTGTTTAATGTGGTGTCATATTCGCCGCCTTTATAGAATTTTTTCAGGATATAGGCATAGCCGTCTACATCTATTTCAATATGTTCTGTTTTACGGATGTCCTTTAGTTTATTGATTGAAAACTCATAGAAACTATTGAAACCAAAAATGAAACCTTCTGTTTTATAACCTTCATGATAATAAGCTGAGATAACTTCAATTAGGGCACTTGATTCTACTTGAGATATAGTCCCGTCCGTTCCTTTCCATATAACGGCAATCAAAGATTTTAAGAAATCCCTTTTTTCCTCGTTATACTCCTTTTTTGCGAACTGAAAAGGATTCATGGTTATCGGTTTTTCATCCGAGTATGTGATATACTTTCCTCCATAATACTTACAAAGTCCAGAATAACTATGTCCAGTGTCAATAAGTACGATATCCGTTTCTTGTTGATAGTATTGTTTTATAAGGTTGTTCATACAGAATGACTTTCCACTTCCCGAAGGTCCTAGAACGAACTTGTTTCTGTTATTTATCCTTCCTGTTTCCATAGGCAATTCGGAAGTATCTATTGCAATCGGAACTCCCGCTCTATCGGTCATATATATTTTGAAGTCCGATTCCTCGTTTTTTTGGTTGGTTTCCTTATAGAACATCGAAAGGGCAGGGGAGGAGGTGGTAAAAAACTTATCGTAGTGTTTCAAGCTTAACGAATGTCCGGGAAACATAGCTTTAAAAAGTTCCAATTGATTGTAACAGTTGTCGCTAGGTATGATCCCTACCTTGAAAAGCTCAGCCTCTATATGGTTAACTGCTTTGTGAACTTCGTTTTTATCTCCGAAGAGATGTACATTAAAGTGGGAGTATACCAATAGTTCGTTTTCCCTAGCAATCAGAGCTAACACTTCTTCAATATCGAACACCGCTAAATCATTTGCTGGGTCTGGCATTGAGGTATGTTTCTTTTTCTTGGCTTCCAACTTTATCATTTCCTTTTTTTGATTAGGAATCTGTATGTACTGATGATATATCAAATGTTCGTAACCAGGGGTGTCGTAGATGAAGCTAAATAAATCCTGTGGGTATTCGTACCCTATATCCATAGTGGTATAAGGACTTATATTGGTTGGCATATTTACTTCGTCTATATTAATTAGACTTATTGATTTAGCAAATTTTTCGCCTACGTATATACCGTCCGCCTCGGATTTGAAATTTTTTAAACTGAAGGATTCTTTATCGAACTCAAAGCCGAGGAATCTAGATATTATATTTTGTATTTTATCTTTACTAAGAATTTCCGGTTTGAAATTGTTAGCATCAAAAATCTCGTAGATTTTATCTATTTTCTTAAGAAACGTATCAAAATCTCGTTGGTTGAACTGATAAAATGTAGATTTTGTTATGTTCTTGGTTATACAAAAATAAGTGTCGGTATCTCTATATGATCTTCCTTTAAAGTGGTTGAAATATGATTGGGAAAGATAATCCTTACCGGTAGTGTCTACATTAAACACACGTTTGGTAATAATATCCAGTTTTTGAATAGTAAAACCCTCTCCAAGTATTTTAACGATATTACTCATTACACTATGGTAATCGTAGTAGAGTTCTTTTCTGGAAGAATGTTGTGTAATGGAATTCGTTATTCTAAAAAGTGTAGAATAATCTCCCATTTTATGGTAGATAATAGGGTGTATTTCCTCTTCGGATATACCTATGTAATCCAGTTCAAAAGTTTTCATATGTGAGTGATTTTTGGTTTAATAAGGTTCTCTCTGGTGAGAATCCCCATAATTGGCTATTGCTCTTGAACCATAGCGTTTTGTTTTTTTCCTCCTATTCTACGGATAGCATGTTGTGGTAAATAAGTGTGGTATTCCCTTGTTTTGGAATACATTCCCTTTTTCTGTTTATTGGAAAGAATATATAGACCAGTTCCAAAATACACCACCATAAACAGAACACCTATAATTATCCCCATGGTAACGGTTACTATTGTTGAAAAAATAAATGCGGACAACATCAACCCAAGACCCCAATAGATATATCTCCCTTTAAATCCTTTTAGAACAAGGGGCATTTGCAGCCCCTTGTAAACTAAAAATGTTTTGCTTTCTTGTTGCATCTGAAATTACTATCCTACTCCAAAAAATGCAGTAATTACAGCTCCTGAAAGAACCAAGAACAAACATGCGCCTAACCAGCCCATAATTTTCTTGGTTACGTCCTGGTCTCCGTTGTTCCATGCTATATAAACACGAATCGCACCGATAAGCCCTACGACGGCACCGATTGCCAACACAAGGTTACCTATACTTTCAACATAACCTCTTATCTCTGTATCTGCCGCATTAATACCTTCCACACCTTGCGCCTGTCCGACGGCAAAAGCAAGAAACGCAACCGCAAATGCAAGGTTTTTTTTCTGTTTACTCATAGTTGTTCTCATAAAAAAATATTTAAAATGGTTATTGATTACTTATAAAAAAGCCGCTCTTAAAAAGAGGGACATTACTAGAAGAAATAGTCCTCCGCCAAATAGGTTCGTTACGCTTCTCTCTATGTTCCCTACTCCCAAGTGCCAACGGTTGTATACTTTAATTGAACCGAAAAGAGCAAGTACCGCACCTATCCCTATCATTAGATTGAGGGCAGGTATGAAATAGGGGGTGAACGCTCCTCCGCCTATCCTCCATTCCACAGCACTATCCGGAACTTCTGTAGGCTCATCGTCATCAAGGACATCAATATCCTGTCCGCTCATGGAATTAGCGGACAGAAGTATCAATAAAAACAAAATGAAAAACCTACTAACTGAAAATCGATGTACTTTTTTGGCTTGCATATTGTATATATGATTTAACATCCATACCCTCACCTTGGATGTTTTTGATTATAGTTTCTTTTTCCTCTTTCGTATTTTTGGGAATCTCAATTGTTAGGATTCCGCCATTATTTTTTTTTTACTTGGTTCATCCCCTCTAACCTGAACAGGTTCTTCTTCATTTTCATTGAAATCATCCATAGAGTACATGTGATCATCAACATCCTTCACCTTTCCAGATGACCCCCGTGTATCCATAATAAAGACCACGATGTAATACCCTAGGTACAAGACTGCTATTACCGTTAAAAAAGTTGACCATTCCATATTAAATAAATTTATTTTTCTTGATTAATGATTTGATTTCTTCTTGATGTTCGTTCAGGAATTTTTCCCCTAGATAACTAAAAAGATCGCCAACGTTCAGACTGAAATTATCCTTCAGATACTTAAAGGCTTGGTGCACTTCTTCATCCACATAAGCCACTGCCACCTTATTGTAATCTTTCTCGCCGATTTCAAATTTCAATTTCTCGAAGGGGTTGTTTTCCGATTCCACAATTTTAATTGTCGATACCTGGACTGTATCCGATGCTCCCTTTATCTGTTTGATTATCTGTTCCGCTTTATTCATATTTCAATATTATATAATAATTATATATTATGCAAATAATTATATAGTAATTATATAATTGTTTTTAAAGTACTCGAAAAAATCCCCGAACATTTGTTTCTGTATATGGCTTAAGCCCCTAGTACTGGTCCTATCCATATCGACTCTGTCATATATTATAAAAGGGGAGATATCTCCATATTCCCTCAAGGCTTCATCAACCTTTTCTTTGATAATAGCCTTTGCATTTTTTTTAACCCTGTTAGGCAGAAAGAGCAGCGGTAATTTTGGATTGACATGTTTGGCTACTTGGGCATACACGAGTGTGGATTCGAATGTTTTTTTTTCATAGGCAAATGGAACGATAACAACATCGACACTGGAGAGTACCTCCAAAATGGCTGGTTTGTCCAGATTACCTGGACTATCGATTAAATATTGGTATTCAGTATCGTCCTTTATATTGGGAAGTAATTTATTGGCATCCGTCAATTCACATTGTATGACCTTGTACAACGGGTCTCCCTCCATAATTTCGTTTTCGGTTTCCCATTGATGGAAAAAACTCTGTTGAAAGTCCAGATCTATAGCAACTATTTTTTCCTTTTCGATTTTACTCATGTAGTTACAGAATAAAATGGATAGGGTGGATTTTCCCACACCTCCTTTTTGGTTACCTATTAATATTCTCATAGTGATCTATTAAAGTTTCTTTTCTTCTTTTTACCTTTCTTATTATTTGTGGATTCATCATCGTCATCTTGGGCAACACCGCTTGAAGTATCCAGCAATTGTTCCAATAAGCTTGTTTGCGTTCCTTGGTTGAATGGACTTTGTTGGTGGTTCTCTTTAACCGGTTCCAATTCGGTCTTTACCCTATTATTAAAATCAGGGGCTTCTTTTACGAATTCTTTATTGAAACGATTTAATGTTTTTAGATCTTCTCCTAACAACAGTGCTGTATCGTTCTTCATGTCGTGTAATAATTGATCACCGTTTACTTGATGTACCTCAATTCCATTTTCCTCCAAATATTCCTTTGTTCCGTTCTTACTATGATGGATGGCAATAGCTACCAGATTACTATAGTTAAGTGTGTTTATAGAAGGGTCTATTGTCGCTTTAATGTCATTGACTCGATAAACCCGGGCAATGGCTTCACCTGCTTTCTCGGAGAGAACTTTTGTATTGGTTACCATATTCTTATTTTGGTTCTTCCATAAACTCCTTACCATATCCTTGGACAACTTTCCTACCCGTTCGTTCGAAGCCTTTAGATAGATGTTACCTGCCCGGTCCGCACTTATTCCGATAGGTTCGAAATCCTTCTTTATCTGTTCCCAGTCCTTATCCCGAAAACTTATTTCCGCAATAAGTCCCGGCAAAGCTTTTACTAGTTCTTCTCTTTCCTTTCCCATCAACAGTGCTTTGATCGGTAAAAGTTCACTACCCTTGAAAACTGATTTGTTCTTATGGTCTATGAGCGTATATCCAAATGGTTGTTCTTTATCCTTAGCCTGGTGCGTTATCAGTTCCATACCGTGCTTCTTATGTAGATAGGTTTTTAGTTCCGGTAGTTCCATTGCTTTGGAGTACTTGTTAAGTATTTCCTTGTTTTTGATTTTTAGGGCTTCGTTAAGCTCGTTACCCTTTGTTATGGGAATTTCCTTTAATGAAATTTTACTGTGCGCTTTTCCTTGGAAGTAGATGTTTACATGTTCCTTGTTAAGCTTTGACTTTATCCCTTTGCTCTCCAATAGGGATATAAACTGTCCATGCGTCGATATTTGATAGTTCTTTGCCCAATCTATATCCTTTGGGATATTGTTTCCGTAGGTCATTCCAAAGCCCCTTAGGATTTCCTGTGATTTCAAACGCTCAAAGGAATCATCGACTTTCTTACCATCGGGTCCGATCCTGGTGCTAACCATATGTACATGATTGTTGTCCGTGTCGTTATGAAAATAAATGAGATAGGGATTTTTTCCGTAGCCCATCTTTTCCAAATACTGTTTTGCATACTTGACAAGTTCTTTAGGGGTGTGTTCCTTTCCTTTTGCGGATATGACCGCGTGGAACTGTTTCTCCTTCACTTTCTCGTTGTTCGAGCTGTAGTATTTCAGATAATTGATGTAGTCCGCCTTGGATGGTGTCAAGCCTTCCGGGAAAACAAAATTTTCGGCGACCAAACTTTCCGATTTTCCCTCGGCTATTTTATCCTCATTATAGCTTACTCCTCGAAAGCTGCTCTGGCTTCCTAATATTTTAATAATCATATATTATAATAATGTGTGATTCTATTTATATCATAATTCCATATTCAAATAAAATGTCAATGGTCTAAAAGGTTATTAGATGTTCTGATAAAAGCAGAATCCTATATTCCTGTATTCTAGGAATGCTACATTCCTTTATTTAGTTCTATATAGTTTTTTAACAGCCACGATCATTTCCCGTCTGACATCCACATACTCTCTCATTAGTTCCATGAACTCCAGCCGTTCATCGGTTTTCATTTCTTCATCACTGATTTTTTTAACGATAACCTCCAGGCTTTCAGCTACACGTTCCGAGATGGAACGCAGACTTCCAAGCTCCCTAATAACATCCATGGGATTAGCTTTAAGCCCGGTTCCTTCTTTGGACAATAAAAGGTTCCTGGCCCATTCGGAAAAGTCTCTCTTACCGCTTATTTCCATCTTATTACTGGCTCTTTTCCTTTCGTCCTCTGTAAGGAACACTTTATATGCCTTTCTTTTATTTTCCACTTGTGGTCTAGCCATTTTATTTCTTTTTAGGAGTTGCGACAATCATACCCGGACTTGGGCGGGCAAGAGGTAAAGAGAGACCTCTTTACACATCTTGCACGTATTGTGTCGCATTATTCCACCTTCTTGTCAAGCAATAGAAAGTCCTCAACCACGATATCAGTCTCACGTATCTTTTGCCCTTCCTTATTTTCCCAAGTTCTATAGGATATCTTTCCCTCTACGGCAATGGAACTAACCTTTTTTGTAAGCTTTGACAGTAGTTCTGCAGTCTTTTGCCATGCCACTATATTATGCCATGCTGTATTGGTAGTTTTCTCACCGTTTTCACTTTTATAGCTTTCATTCGTAGCAAGTGAAAAGTTTAATACCAGTTTTCCGGATTCCAATGTTTTAAGTTCTGGTGTCTGACCGATGTTTCCGATCAATTGTACTTTGTTTTTTAGATTATTCATCTGATTTCAATTTTATGGTAGGTCTAAATATATATAATTATTATATACTATCAATAAAGAATATATAATTATTATATTTTGTTATTGATGAATAGTGATATAATTGAAGAGAATTTCCTGCAGGATTACCTTTTAACGTCCCAAAATCTTACCCACTTGTTATTTTAACAAGTGATTATAAAATAACCTACTAGCCGAATCTGACGTAATTTTTATAGCGTTCGGAAAGATAAGCGTGGATTAAAATTATGGACAGGGGGTATAAAAAGTTGTATTTTAGGTCGCCCAGTTTTCAGGGCACACTAAAAATTCCTTTTTTTTTGGAAAGACAAGGACTTAAAAATTTGAAGGGTTCCCGTTTAGATGTTTTTATGTTTGGCTGAAGTGAGGTGAAAAATTGATCTAACGGAAAGAACACGGAAAAACTTTAAGTGGTTGTGCGCGGTTGTGAGGGGGTAAGGAGAATTTATTTTTCTTAAATTTTCAATACTTCCGCAACAACTTTGATCTTTATAGAAATGCTCTGGCGGCTTGGCGAGATATTTGTTTTTCTTGCAAATATCATGACAAGCCGCCATCCATAAAAAAGGGAATACACCCTTTTAAAAGTAAAATGTTGTAGAGGTGTCCGTTAGAATCTTGAGATAGTATTTTTCCCTATCGCTAAATGTTCGGTCGCCGTTTTGGTAAAATACATCCTGCGTATTGTTAGCTTTATGGGATTCATATTCATTTTTGAATTTGATGAAGGACGGTTTGAATTCAGTGAAAAACGATGCCATAATTAAATTTTTAAAGTTGGAGAGAAATAAAAAAAAGGGGGGTTATCCCCTTTAAAAAACAGTAGTATTAACATTCTTGAGAGTCGTTCAGATCGTTAATTTCCCATTGATTGTCATTGGAAGCGGACTGGGATTCTAAGAATTTTTGGAAATTGATTTCATCTTGTATTGACATTTTGTAAAAATTTAAGGTTAAACAATTGTTTTGCGAATTATAGGTGTTAGTAAAATTTCAGCTCTAAAGGAAGATTTTAAAAATCGGAGGGGTCCCCTGAAAGAGGGATACCGTGTTTTGAAATTCTCTTTTGATGGGAATATTTTACGAGCCTAATTTTGTAAAGCAGTTGATTGATTACGTGAGCATAGCGAACACCTATTTTTTACAGCTGGTTTATAGAGGTAAAAATAATCGACATAAAAAATACCCTCCGTAAAAGAGGGTATTTTTTTAAGCTTTTAGGGCTATGATTCCCATAAAGACGGAGATTAATGTGAAAGCGATACCTATGACCCGTATAAGGGTTTTGAAGGTAATGTCCAGTCTATCCTCTACCTTTTCTATCTGGTGGATTACTTTGTCCATCTCAGTCTCCATTTTGTAGTCGATAAGTGCATAGATGACGTTCTTCTCCTTATCGTCCAGAGAGGATTCCTGCGTAATTTTGTGTACCTGAGTGTACTTCATAGTCTTTTAAAAATTAAAGGTTAAACAAATGTTTTGGAATCTTTTGGTGTTAGTGAAATTTCAGCTCGAAAGGAAAATTTTAAAAATCGGAGGGTTCCCCTGTAAGAGGGATACCGTGTTTTGAAATTCTCTTTTGATGGGAATATTTTACGAGCCTAATTTTCAAAAACAGTTGATGATTAGTGCAGCGGAGCCACGACGGAGCAAACACCGCTTAAGCTTTTTGTTACTTTAGAAGAAAAAGTTATGTTTTATTAAATCCGTGAGCGTAGCGAACACCTATTCTAAAAGGTGTTGGAAGGTCCTACTTACTCATTTTTAAGAGTGTGTAGGCTGTGGGGTTGATAGGAGGTAGTGTAGAATTTATGTTTAAATTATATAGTACTTCCGCATCAACTTTGGATATGTACAGCTTCTACCGGTTGACGGCTCGGAACAGGGCATAAAAAAACCCTCTGAATTAGAGGGTTGTTGCACAATATATTTTACGGGATTACTTTAAGGCGATAATTGCCATAAAGACGGAAATCAGAGTAAATGCTATTCCCACTACCCAAATAAGGGTTTTGAAGGTAATATCCAATCTTGTCTCCAGGCTTTCGAATTTCTTAAGGACCTTTTCCATTTCGTTTTCTATCTTAATATCTATTAAGGTAAAGATAACGTTTTTATCCTTTTCTTTCAAGGAAGATTCCTTCATAACTTTATGTATTCCGTTTAATTTCATGTCTTTAGATATTAGTATTAAAAAGAAAAGGGGGTTTTATCCCCCTTTTATTGACAAGGTTAATTTTCGTTTTTACCCATGGCTAGAAATTCATTGACAAGGATTTCTGTTGTCGTGATCGTCTGACCATCTTTATTGTCATAAGATCGGTAGGTTAACTTCCCGTCAATCGCTAGTTGGCTGCCTTTTTTGGCGAACTTTTGGAGGTGTTCGGCTGTTTTTCCCCATGCGACAACATTGTGCCATGCCGTATTCGTTACTTTTTCTCCAGCTGCATTGGTATACACCTCGTTGGTTGCTAGTGAAAAGTTGATTACTTTCTTTCCTCCGTCAAGTTCTTTTAATTCAGGGGTTTGACCGATGTTTCCGATTAACTGTACTTTGTTTTTAATTGCGTTCATTTGTTTAAAATTTAGATTAATAATTAATTTTTAAGGTTATGGTACTTGTTCTGGTCCTTCTTGGACTGTGTACCGTTTCAATATTTTTAAGAGCGTGTCCTTTTGATTCTTGACTTTCTTTGCTTTTTTTTAAAAATTCGATTAGCGGAATTAAACAATGAAAATCAGGAGTGTCTGTCGGCATTTATGCCTGACAAGAAACCTTATTTTAGTTGGTGTTTCTGCCGGATTTTGTCGTTTTGCAAACAGATAAGACAAGGGTTAAAAGGGTGCGCTTTAATATTAAAACATAGGTGCACGGTACTAGGAGGTTAATTCAGAACCACCATTACGGCAATTGATAAATTATCCTAATCTAAGTAAATGAAGTATTGCGATTATAAAGAGTTATTGAGGTAACGTTGTCTCAGAACCATGATTTCAACTACGATCATGCCGATTAGAGGAATGAACGTAATCAAACATAAGCTGTAATTATTAAAGAATGCCCCAATTAGGTAGAATAGGGTAGCGGATATGGCAAGGTGTTTTTCGAATCGGAAATATGGACGCTCCCAAAGTGGCATATTCTTCCTACGGATTGACAGGAGTACCTTACCTATGAAAATAAATAATACCAGTCCTATGTCAAAAACAAATCGTTCCATGAAATTATATCTAGTTTAAAATTACGAAATACTTCAATCATTTGAAAGGGGCTGGAAAAATCTCGTTTATTTGATAAAACCTTTCTTTTAGATCATTGCACGGATTATAAAATAATGAGGGTATAAAGGTTGTCTCTAAGGTAAAAAGTTTTTAATTTGGTAGTATGAAGGAAGTACAGATAAGTTTAAGACAATCGATACGCTTGGAGCAATTACTGGTTAACGCAACTGTTAAGGAATGTGGGCATAAACATAGGTTTTCACATATAGGTGCTCTGGAGCTTGGAGAGGTGGATAGCTGTATGATTTGTAACAAGGACTTAAAGTAATGAGTAAAAAGGGGGTTTCCCCCCTTAATTTTATTTTCCGATTTCTTCTTTGAATTTCAAAAAGTCATGTTCGAACATTTCCAATAGACTGTTGATCTCTGTCAATAGGAATTTTGTCAATTTACCTACAATCTCCGGGGAGACCAGGGTTATCAACTCTCTTTTTTCATCCCCAATCTTTTTTGTCAGCACTATATTAAATTGAGACTCATTTGTATAAACTTGTTCGGCAAGCATATCCATTTCTCTAATGGCTTGTTCTAATAGGCTTCTCTTTTCATCAATTTTCCTATAGTTTACTTTGAGTTTTTCCAATTGATCTAGTTTGTGTAAAAACTCGTTGAACATTTCCTTTTGGGTCTTTCCTTCAAGGTCATTGTTACGGGATTGTTTCCCTGCAGCTTTAGAAGCTTCCATTACCGGTGATGTTGTGATTTTTTCATTCATTTTGTAAAAATTTTTAGTTAACAATGACCGAAAACCAATGAACGGTAAGCATAGCGCTGAGGAGAGTCAAGGTGGAATTAGGGTGCTTGCACCCGGTCAAAAAATATTTTGATTTTTTTAAATCGACCTTGACAGGGCAAAGGCGGCTTCATTAAATTTGGTCATATGTTGAATGATAAATAAATACATTCCTGCATTTCACACCTTTCATCAAGTAGAGCGCTATTTACGTAGTAATTATAAATGCCATGAACGTAGTGAATACCGTTTAACAAACCGATTATCGCTCCCAGGGGAGCGATAATTTACATATCGTGATTATCCGCCATCGAGTAATATCCTTCTCTTGTCAAGATGATATGGTCGAGTAGGGGAAGCTCCAAAAGTTTACAGGCATCTCTCAATTTTTTAGTGACTTGAATATCCATTGCGGAAGGTTTTAGTGTTCCTGAAGGGTGATTATGGAAAGCCAAGATTCCTGAGCATTTTATGACTAAAGCTTGTTGTAATATCAGCTTTATGGGTATTAGACATCCGTTGACATCCCCGACTGATGCATGGTGAACATTTACGATGTGATTACTTCTGGAAAGGTGTAGAATTTTTACTTCTTCATGGTCATCCATTACTTCATCGAAATAAGGTCTCATAAACTCACTGGCATCCTTGGAGCTGGTAACTTTCTTAGTTGGCATTTCTGTTCTTTTGTAAGTTACTTGAAGTTCGCCTACAAAGTCTCTGTATGTGGAGATGCGGTTCAATTTATCTTTTGTTTTCATGTGACTAAATTTTTGTTTAGCACAGAACTGCCACTTATACTTACAATAAAGCAATGAGCGTATGCGAAATTGTGATTTGTAAGGTGGCTATCTTTGCGCGCACAAATGCAATCACAAAAAGATTTGAACCCTACACCTATTTTTACCGGTGAACATAAAAGAACAAAACGTTTAAATGTAATCTACCTGCAGAAAATATAATAGGGTGAAATTCCGGTAATATTGATATATATTTCAAATTATTTAAACTGAAAATTATAATGGATAATTTTTTTGCATTAGGTGGAGAGTGTAAATCCATTGTAGGCTATTTGGATTAAAATAAAGGTGAGGAAGCGACCTAAAGGAAGCTACCGCAGGCATAATTTTAAGCAAATGGACAAAATTATTGAAGCGAAAACGCCGTTAAAATGCCCAAGTGGAAAATAAAGCACTATTCGGGAATAAATGTATTTACTGAAAATTTTATGTGGCAATGCTGAAAAAGGTAGGTCTGGAATTTCTTTGCTTGTTCCTGGGAATCAAAAATAACTGCTTGTGAAATGCTATCGGCAACCACCAAATGTCCTATTAAATACTCCACGAAATAAGTATTGTATTCGGACAACAGAACGTAATTTTGGTCAAGTTTCAAAAGGCTTAAATTATTGAACTAAAATAACTTAAAACATTCTTAGATCCAAATAAAAAGGTCGAACTGCCCAATTTATTTATCCTTCAGGAACTCATTGGATTTATTAACGTAATCTTCCATCGTAGTATCGAAAAAAGTAGGGTTCAACAACTCTTCCCAGCCATACCCATTTGTATCAAAAAAAAGGTTAAAAACCTTTTTTAGCAGATCATCATTTTCATCATTTCCCTTTTTAATATAGTCGGCAATATTATTCTTAAGAATCCTTTTATGATCGTTATCATTTTCATTTTTAATCCGCAAGAGCAACCCTTCGATCCATTTATTAAAATCTTTAAGGTATTTAATTTCATCTTGGTTAAAACTGTTATCGGTCATGTAATGAAAAAAATATTTATTAGAACGGTTAAATTAAACAATCCTAAAACAAATAGAAGCGATTGCGGAGCAAGCGCCTTTTTTTTATTGTTTAGAAATTTTGAGTTGAAAAATATCCTTTATTTAGACTTTTATTTGCGAAAAAGTTTATTGAAATTTTTGAATTTTAATGCGTCAGCTATTTCCAGAAAGACGTCAAGTTTGATAGAGTAAGTATCTTGTTCCCATTCGCAAATACGTTCAGGGCGCCTATTAATCAATTTCCCCAAATCGACTTGTGACAGTTTTTTTTCCGTGCGCATCTGTCTAATATATTTGCCAGTCAAACGACCCTCTTTCATAGTTGAAAATTAATTAATCCTTTATTTAAACTTTGAAGGAAGATACTAAAAATCACCTAAAACAATAAACTCTTTACAGAAGGTGCGATTTGTAAAGAGTTGCATATTTTAGATAGGAAAAACAACAAGAAATTTTATTATTCAATCGATTATTATACATCTTGTTCAGGATTGTACATCGAGGCATTTACAACACTCGTCTCTTGATTTCGCCATTCTTGTTTACCCGATTGGATAATTTTAATACCTGTAAAACCTAAAGTATTGCGAACGTCGTCAACCGGGTAATTACTAATTAGAATTCCATAATTATAAGGATTCTTTTTAAAGAAAATATTCCCAAAATCATCTGTTAGACTACAGTTCCAGTTTCGGTAAACGCGATTACTCGCATTGTTATAACTTGAAGCAATACGTACCGTGACACCCATCTGCTTAAATCGTGTTCCCTTTGTTGAAACATCAAAAAAGGTTGATTCAAAATAATCAAGTAAACGATGATAGGCGTCATTATCAATAAATGATAATTTTTCACGGCCGGTCTCAGTTAATAATTGTTCGTATGAAAGTGCCTCTATTTTTTCAACTGGTGTAAAAGCACCTTCAGATTGCGATTTCACAAACTTAGTATGTGTGCTTAAACCTTTGACATTACTATTATATAGTTCGTTACGCCATTCTTCATCTGCAAAAATCTCCCAATCTTGTTCGAATTGAGCATAATGTTCTAAAAGATTTCTGCTCGCCATTAATTTGAAATCACGATTATTATGATAGCCACAAAATCGACCTGTAATACCTTGTGCCCCATTGGCTAATTGACGATCTCTGGGCTCAATTCCAAAGCGTACTTTATCTTTGATTATTCCTAAATCCTTGCCGGCCGTTAAAGCTTGTACAATTATTAGAACCACGCGGTGACCTCTTTTTAAAATTAGGTCGGAAATCTCTTTAATACCCTCATTAATACTAAAATCACAAGCAGAATCAGAACCTATAACAATTGTGGTACATTGTTTCTTGTATTGCTTTCTGAGCAGCTTTCTTAATTCGATCGCTCTCGTAGTATTGGACTCCCTTATGATGCCCAAACCATTTTCAAAAGTATTTAGGTGGTTCACATATTCTTCGGTTTTGGGATGTATTGAATAAATAGCTTCTCCATCAATATCTTGTGATTGTAAAGGTCTAAATCCTTCAGGAATATCCTCGATTATATCATCAGCTAACATTTCTGAAATTCCATAATATTCTGGTGGTCGCACGCCTACTATCACATCAACATCTGTTGCTCCGGTATACTGAGCATCTAGAATATCGTAAGGGGTTGCACTTACAGCTAGCAATTTAATATCTGGCATCCTAAAACGTAATTCAGAAAAAAACGCTAATTCGAACGATGATTCCACGCCAGAACCGTACTGATCTTCATCACGAACAATCAACTGCACATCGTATTCGTTGACAACTTGGTGTGGGTTTGGATGGTTAAAAAAATCACTCATCTTGATTACTTTCAAAACTGATGGTTTCATATCGCCCGTTACACAATCATAATATTCACGATGTAATACACGACAATTCTGATCATACAAATCTGTATCCCTCATGCTTGTAACAAATAAGATAGATTCATATTCTTTAATTAGGCCGATTGCTGGCAATACATAATTGCATAGAAAGTATACGGTACCAGACTTACCACTTTGCATTGAAGCCACAAATGCCATATTTTGGTTTCCTTCTTTTACAGAAAGCCCAATACGAAGTGCATTAATAATTTGATTCGGAAAGATTCCAGTTCTCCTCGAATTTTTTAATGTATCTACAATATTTTCTTCAAGAGATTGTGGTGCGTCTAATTGCTGAAGTAATGTTTCAATCTCAGCGTCCCAAAAGTTTTGATATGCAGTCATAATAACAGTTTTAAAGATTAATACTGCAATATTACAACTCAACTATGCAATATAACTGCATAGTTATCCATGTGTTGTTTATTAATTAGCTTGATTGAGACCTTCTACAATTTCAAAAATCACATCTGCCTGTTCTGCTGTAAAAACACCATCAATACCCATGCTATGAAAATTTTTGAATGGGGAGTCATATAGTTTACTTGGTTCTATTTGACCATTGGTAGTTAAGAATTTTTTAATGGTATCTAAGAATTGTATTTGAACAGCATTCAATTGATAATCGTTTATGAATTTTGAAAAGGATGTATCAACTTTTTCTGAACTTAAGCCCATTAATGATATTACAAATTGAACCAAACTCAAATGCGCGCCTAATTCTTTTTCGACAGCTGCTTTGTCAACACCGCCCTTAAACAAGATTACCTCCAGGGCTTGTAGCTCCTCTTTTGTAATAGATTCTCCTTTTCTAATTCTTGCAATGGTTATATGATTTGCATTCTCGCGAATCAACTCTTCTAATCGATATACATTATTTTTGAAAGGAGAAGGTGTTATATAATCAGCATCAGGCTCATTACTGGCTATTATTTTATCCTCAAGAATATAATCTGCAAAATCTGTAGTAACATAGCGTTGATCTTCAGGATCTATATATTTGACCAATGCGCGAACCCCTTTTCTAAGTTTTTCTAAATGTGCAATACCATCAGCCTTCCAGAAATCTTCTTCCAAAGGCATTTTTATTAAGCTTTCTTTTGCTTTGACATCTGGTATGGTTGTTTTCTTTAATAATTTTCTAGAAATAGTAACAGCTTTAGAGATAGGAATCAAAAAGCTATTGACATATTCTTCACTATTTGGTGTTTCGAGTCTTTTAGTAATTAATGTAAATAATAACTTATCATAATATCTAGCTAAATCTGTATCTCCTTTTTGCGGTTTTACTAAAGGCGCTAATTCGTCTTCAATACGCTTCGTATCTCTTTTCGAAAGATGATTCCATATTTCGCGATTATCGTTACCAAACTCATGCACAACTTCTAACCCCATTTTTACATCAAAACGTTCTAAATCCAATACCGCTATATCCTTATGCGTACCGTCTAATAATTCAGTTCTAAATTCTTGCAGCGCTGAATTTTCTTTAAATTGCTCGCTCTTTAAATTTTCGGCCAGTCTCAATCGTAATCCAAACAATAGCTCTGTCAGACTTTTTTGAGCGCTGGTTTCTATTCCTTCGGGATTCTCTTTAAAAAATTCAAAGTTTTGACATAAATCAAAAATCAAGAAATGTGTTTTATCCTTGCCCACTCCAAATAAATCTGGGCGCAAACGAGAGCCACGACCAATCATTTGCCAAAATTTAGAATATGACTTTACTGGTTTGTAGAATACTAAATTGACACAACTAGGTGCGTCAATACCCGTATCCATCATATCTACCGAGATAGCTATCTGTGGCAGCCTTTCTTTTTCCTCATCACAAAAGCGTCTAATAAACTCTTTTGCTTTTGGTTCGTTATGGGTTATTACTTTTACATAGTCATTGCCAAACTGCTCCCTGTCCAACTCCATAAAGGTGTCTTTTAGAAATTGAGCGTGTTTTCTATTTTTAGCAAAAATGATTGTTTTTCCTAATTCATCTCCTCCAAGTTTTTTGATGCCATGTTCTAAAACATATTGCAAGGTTTGAATTGCCGTAGGTTTATTAAATAACCAACTATTTAATTCAGAGGAGGCTATCCATTCATTACCGGTCGCCGTTTCTCCATCTAATATTTCAGCTTCGAATTCTTCTTTTTCTTCTTCGGAAAGCTCATCATACTTAATACCTTCTCTTAAAAACTTGGTAGGTAATTCTATAGACCTATACGGGGTTAAATGTTTATTTTCAACTGCTTCTTTAAACGTATATGCGTCAGTTGGTGATTTATCCGGTAAGCCAAAAATATGATAGGTATTTTTATCAATATTGTTTTTGGGTGTTGCTGTAAGCCCTAAAAACAAAGCGTCAAAATATTCAAATATTGCTTGATACTTTTTATAAATAGAGCGGTGTGCTTCATCAATAATAATTAAATCGAAATGACCAACGCCATAAAATCTTGCTTCTTCATCACGACTACGGTCTATTAGTCCCATCATTGTTTGGTAGGTGGAAAAAGCAAAGCGCGCATCAGGATTATCCTTTTCTTCTAATAAGTTAACACTTGTATGTTCCGGTAAATGTTTAACAAAATTGCCTTTAGCTTGATCCACTAAACTGGTTCGGTCAGCAAGAAATAATATTCGTTTGGCCCAGTTGCATTCTAATAGCAACTTTGCAAAGGCAATAGACGTTCTCGTTTTTCCTGTTCCCGTTGCTAATACCAATAGGGCACCACGGTTTGTTCCAATTAGTTTACCATCGCTTTTATCATTACCTGTGAAATGTTCAGCAATACTTTTTATAGAGCGCATCTGATACGAACGGCCTGCTATTTCAGTATCAATAGGTGCGGTACGTATATCTTTACGATGCGTTCTACGAAACATCAGGGTTTGCAGTTCTGCTTTTGTGTAGAAGCCGTGTACCAGTCTTGATTGCTTGTAGAACTGATCATCCCATAAGAAAATTTCATACCCATTACTGTAATACATTACAGGACGACGGCCATGCATCTTTTCTATACTATCAGCATACAATTGTGCTTGGTTTTCTCCTTTAGTAGCACTTTCAATAGTCCTCTTTGCTTCTACCAAAGCTAAAGGTAGTCCGTCATCATCCCATAAAACATAATCTACATAACCAGTTTCTGATTTATTGGTAGATTTTGGCATGTTAAGCACTTGGTACTCTTTATCATTTACCCCTGTTAAATCCCATCCTGCTTCGCGAAGTGCTACATCAATTAAATATTTTCTAGTTTCTACTTCGTTGCGAGGATGCTGTACTTCATCTGCTACATTGGCTTCTACTTTGTTGGCGTCAACTTGCGCTTGTAATGCTTCTATTTGTTTTTTAAAAAGATCATTTTCTGCAGCTAATTGCTGCTTTTCTTCTTCTTTACTCTTTAACTGTTCCTGGTAAGTATCTAATTCCTTATCTAGTTGTTCTTGTAGTTGTACAATTTGCCTTCGAGAGAGCGAACTGCCTCCTTTTTTTGGAATACGATCAAAATCAAAAATTCCGATTTCACTTACGGGTTCTTGAGCATATGATTTTATAAACCATTTGGAAAAATAAAACAGGGCCTCTATGGCATTATGAGAGTCAACATCATCAACACGCTTGTTATGTGCAGCTAAATTTCCAGCTTTTTTAATAAGAAATAAATCTCCTAATAGCTTTTTATTGAATTGTGCTTGAAATTCAGTTTGTACTAAGAGGTTATGCAATGAAGTATCATACTGTAACTCTAAATCTTCATCATTGGTATACATCCAATTAACGGCTTCTTCGAGCGCCATTCGACTGTAAATTAATGACGTTCTTGGGTCTGTAATAACCAACTGCTCTGCCTTAACCGTTCTATCGTGAAGGGTTACAAATTCATTTTTTAAAAACTGAAAATTAGAGCTCATTGACTACGTTTAGTGATAAAATATCAACATTTATCAACATTTTTTAATTTATTTCACGGTTTTATGTTGATAAAATATTTCGTTCCTTTTCGCTCACCCTCCCTTTTAATGAGCTCATTATCAATCATATCATCAATTTTTGATTTTAAAGTTCGCTGTTTTATTTCAACACCAATCCGTTTATTAATCTCACTTATTGCGCTACCCGGATAATTTTTAACGTCCTCATAGATTAACTCTTGTAATCTATGTGGTTCTATACGTTTAAGATTAGTTCGTTCAATAAAGTCTGTGGTTCTAATAAATTCAGGATTTACAAAATAAAACGTGCCTTTCGTTTTGCCTTTAGAAAGTACAACGTCTGTGCCAATCAATTTATTCAACCAGTATTGTAAGCCGTTCGGTTTTGAGATGTTCAATATTTTAGAAAGCTCAATCGCACTTATACCCTGTTTCTGTGCTATAATGCCAAGTGCTATTACCTCTTTCTGTTTCAGTTGTAAATCTTGAGAGGCCTTATCCATAAGTTTTAAGACATCTTTACTTACAATCTGTTTTTTTAAAATAACCGTAACCCGGTCGTCATCCTCAATAACAATAGGTAACTCCTTCCCATTGCCTAAAAGCAATTCATACACTTTATCATATCCGCTACCTTCTTTCTCCATCAACTTTAAATCATAGAAAAGCTTTGCTAATAAGGCATTTCTTTGAACGGATTTGTTTAGTATGTTGGCAGGAGTAACCCCCAATGGCAAAAGCCCAGGACTATGAATTTCTAATCTGTTTTGAAAAAGGTTTATAAAAATATCGCCCCTCATCGTATAGTTGCGATGTGCAAAGGCGTTTGCAATTAACTCTCGTATAACCTCTGGCTCATAATTGTAAATATTCTTTCTAAAAATACCATCAGAAACTTCTACAAACTCACTCCAATCAGGTATCTCTTTTAGGATGGCACTAATAAGTTCTTTGGGGTTAAGCGTATAATCATCCCAAAGCTGTTTAGACACTTTATTATCTTGCTCATCATACTTAATAAATTGTACCGAGGGCGGATAATGCAACGTAGCGCGATCTCTCCGCTTACCAATCCATAAGATTCCTAAATTTGTAAGATAGCCATCTTGTGTCATGAAGTAATGCTCCATAACGTCTTGCGGAGACATCTCTTTCACAAAATCGCTTACACGCTCTGATGATTTTATATCTTGTAAAAATTGTGTGTATTTGGTTATATCTGCATTGCCAACTGGTATTTTTTTTGATACCTTTTCTTCCCAAACAAAAGCATTTTTTTCTGCGATCAGTCTGTTTAAATCTTCTGGAAGCACAGGTTTGCAAGCGTCAGAAACGCGCATATAATATTTGCCATCTGTTGTACTGGCAACGCTCTGAGCACTTCTAAAAACTTGTAACTCTATGTACTCAGCCCCATTTTCTGCCGTTTTAATATGCGGGGCAATACCTACATTAAGGGTTAATGCCGGAATGGTTTTATTGATTCTGTTGATAATTGTTTCTGGTATGAACTGATCTGCAGGGGGTAGGTCCGAATCATCTTCTATGCCTATCAGTATTTTGCCACCTTGCGCATTTGCAAAGCATACACAGTCTTTTGCCAATTCTTTCAAATTAGTATTGTTGCCACTAACTAGCGCAAGTGATTTTTTATCTAAAAGACTATTCTCTTTCATATCATATAAATATACTAATGCGTTCTGAAACTATTCCATTTTGTTTTAAAAATACCCGCGAGCGCTACTTCATAAAAGTAGAGTTTATAGTCATCTAAAACAGGATACAGCACCAACTTATACTTACGTATTACTTCTTTCTTAGGCTGTAAAATATTGTTGGTGCAAATTACTCTCGTCAGTTTTTCATTTTCATGTTTTGCCATTAAATAAGCCAGGGTACACTCGTTATGTTTTTTGCCAAAGCCATGTTGTCGTAACCGACGGTATACAGTTCTGCTAATACCCACATAAACTGGATTTATCTTACCCTTTACTTCTTCACCAAAAACATATAATCCTTTGAACTCATTCTTCGATTTAAATTTCCCAGAATTAACATTTGGGTCGTAACCCAAATCATTGAAAGCCTTTTTATCACGGCGAATGGAGTATTCTGGTTTTGCACCGCAGGTTTTATGCAATTCATAATAAAAGGAATTAATTGTAGGGCAACTATTTGAATTTAACTTAGCCGAAATGGTAGATGCCATTTCATTAGCATCATTCAATAACGCAGATAAATTCGACGGGTATGTCTTTGGGTCGATACTCATGACGGTATAAAGGTTCTTTCAAATGCACTTTTAATTTCTTCAAACAACACCCCTAATTCCGTAACATCATTTTTATCGGTATCCATTTGTTGAAAGATGCTGTACGGGATTTCAATTTTCAATTCGTAACCAAAAGAGATGTCAAATTGAGATTTTCCAGATTTTAAAACCTTGGTCTCCCATTCTGATCGTTTTTTCCATTCATAATTGGTTTTAAAATGGGTGTCGAAAAGCCGCGCAATACTTTCCCAATCTTCACCTTTTTTCTTCCTACCAGAATACCTATGAAAGTTTTCTTTTGAGTAAAATGATTCTATCACATCTGATTCTGCAAACCATAAACCAGTAAAATATCGTTTCCAGCTCGTTAGCTTTACGTGATATTTCTTTTGAACGTCAAAAGATTGATTAAAAAGATTTATTTCCTTTTTAAAGAATGGTTCATTTTGACCTAGAAAAATGTGTGAACCTTGACGCTTAATATTTCCTGGAAAAATTCTAACTGCAATAGTCTCTGTATCTGGTTGTATTGCAAATAGAATCTCATGCGCCCAAGGTAGTCCACTTACAAAACCTAAACGACCTGATATTGTTTCAAAACTAGATTGTAAAACAGCCGTTTCTATTCTGTCTTCAACGCGTTTTAGGTTCCCATTCAAACTGATTGCACTCAGGGGTACTTGAGGTAGCCACTTGAAATTATGGCCCTTGATAAATTGAATGAAATCTGTTAAAAATCGCGATGGTTGGTTTATAGCTTTTTCAAAATTTGCAGTATGCAATGCAATTTCCATAAGCTTACACCAGTTCAAATCAACTGGTGTCACATTTTTACTAGAAATTTTATGCTCAAAAGCATTTAAGGCTTGATTATAAAGTTGAGAAGTACAATCATGATTATTGGGCTTTACTTCAAAAATGATAACTACATTATGTATGATAATGACCAAATCTGTGATAGGGTCGTATTTAGCATCATTTTTTTGATTGAAAAAGCTTCCTACTTCCATTTGATGACCGCTTAAACTTACTGCGAACAAGTGCTCGTATTCCGATAATTCTGAAACATTCTTTTGAATATCGATTTGAATGCTGTCTTTACCAGAAAAATCATCAAATATAGTATCGTAGTACCCTGTGTTCGTCGATAAGAGAACTTTTAAAACTTCATGAAGGAACAATTGATTTTCAAGCATTGTAATTGCTAATGCCCTAGTTAAGTCATTTTCTAATTGATGATACCTATCCTCTTTTGTATAAGTTTTAAATATGTTTAAATGTTTATTCATAATACAATTACACCTTCTAATTTCTAAGCTAATTAGCTCATTGATTCTATGGATTTAACCATTCTCTGTCGGGTTTAGCAAGAAGGCGTGCATTATTATAAGCTTGGTCTAAAGTTAACACAGTATGTGCTTTGTATACATACTCTTCTTTGTTTACTACTAAAGCAAGATCTGCCTCAGATTTGGAAACCAAACAGAGTGGCATTAGAAACTGAATTTTACCATCGTAGTAATGTGGAATAGCCGTTTTATAATTTCTTTTTATTCTTCTCAGGGCTAATTCAATACCCTTTTTTACGGAATCAAAAAACTTTTCATCATTTAACTCTCTTATTTCACTTGGGAACCTAGATCTTCTGCCAGCAATATGCTCTCTGTCAATTATAATTTGACCATCATTCAACGAATAATCGTAAATCAATTCCGTTATTTCTGCATCCGAAAAATAAGTTGCTATTTCCGGGGATTTTGGAAGAAACTTCCGAAATCTAGATTGATCGGTTCCAAATTCTAAAAATCTATATTCAGGTTCTTTTATCTTCCATTTTCTATTGCTTTCCAAAATATCAATCTTTTGAAAATAAGCGTAGATGTCTTCTTGAAATTTTGTTGCAAGACCGGTATTGAAAATAGCATATTCCTTTCCCTCAGAAGACTTTCCAGTAATTAGTTTTTCTTGTGCTATTATGCGATTAAAAGTATGGTTTATATAGCTATATAGGACGGGGTCTTTTCCTGTGCGTTTGTTTATATAATCCCAATCTTCTGTTTGTGCCTCAGTCTTTAAACTACCGAGAGCATCAAAAAAATTATCGAACTCTGCAAACTTTTCTAAACTTGACCTTCCATCTACGACTACTACATCAAGTGCTTCTAACCCTTTGTCATTTTCACTTGCTGTAAAGATTACAGGATCTCCATTAGAAACTCGAATATATTTCTCCTCTGAACCCTTTAACTTTGTATGATGAAAAAAATAGTTTTTGTTTGAGTTTGAACACTCTATTCTACCATACCCTTTTTCATATTCCGTAACAAAACCTACACTTCTCTTAGTACGATCCAACTTAATATTTTCAGCTACTAGTCTATCAGGATGAGTAGCTGATTTTTTGGTTTCAAAATTTAATGGCTCATCCTCATATTTGTAACAAGAAATTAAATCTTCAAGTTCACCATTAATATTCGAGATGTGAAAAAAACACTCAACATCAGCTTTTTCTGTATAAAGCCAACCATATCCTTTTTGATTATTGTAAAATTTAATTTTTCCAGTCATAATTTTGAAATTTGATACAAAAATAAAATGCAACTATGCAAATACTTTGCATAGTTGTTATAACTCCCCTTTAAACGCCTTTTGCAATAAGCAATTAAACAAATCTTCACTTTCTTGAAGTTCTTGTTTGGCTAAAGCTTTTTGTTGCTCTATTAAAGCTATTTTTTCTGCGAATTGGTTTTGGAGTTCTGCTGGTGGATTTAGAACCTTGTAATTCTTAATTAGAGCTGCATTTAGATTTGGTTGTCCGCCACCTCTGCCTAAACTTCTTAAATCCTTGTAAACCATTTTTATATGTTCGTACAAATAAGTGAAATTCATTTTTTCAGATGGAGACAAAACGGCACACGCTTGGTTTGTGGTTGCCGGTACACCCAAAACACTAACTCTTCCTCTTGTTTTACCTTGTCCATACATTGCGATAATTAAGGAGCCTTTTTTATAAATTTTACAGCTAGAACTTTTTAAGCCTTCCTCAGTAATTTTTTCTTCTGTGTCAAGAATTAAATTTGAATTTACCTCGCCGGTCTTGACCCAAGGAATATGACCATTAAAGTTACTTTCATTTTTTCTACTTGGGGTACTTCCAGATGAAATATTCGTTATCTCTTTTAATGATATTTTATCAAGGTTTTTATTATTAGAAATTGGATCCCCAAACATATCCAAAAAGATACTTTGTGCGAGTAGGTCATATTCTTTTAAAAGTTGTGCGGTTTTATCACGTAAAGCTGCGGCATCATCTAAAATTTTAGCAATGCGTTTTTGGGTTTCTAGGGGGGGGAGATTAATTTTTAATTTTTTTAATTTACCTGCAGGAAAACTAGCTTGATTAACTGATTGATTAGAAATCTTTGGTAGCTGATTTTTAAATTGTCCTGATGAGAAAAAGTAGTTAATATACTTAGGAAAACATTTATCTCTAATTGGTCTTAAACATAAAAGATTCATTCCATGAATTAACTTCACTGGATTATCTTCATAAATAGCAGATTTTCCTAAATATTTCATACTATTTATATGAGACATCAAAATATCTCCATTTTGTAATATATAATCTTCATACTTACCTAAATTGCCATCTTGGATATCTGCATATCCAACTCTAATAGGATTCACCACAGCTTTAGATATCGTTTCAATTCTGGTTATTGGTAAACCACCGCTATCTGGGTTTTGTTTTACAGAAATTCCATTTCTAATAAATTGAAAACAATCTTCAATCAATAATTCTTGTTGCTTCATAATTTATCCGATAATTTCAACATTAATTCTTGTCTGGTTACTTGTAAATCTGAAATCTTCTGAATTATTGTTTTTGGCGCATCATACTTTACTTCTTCATAAATAATCTCCTTATAGCGGTTAATGGAAAGGTCCCAATCGTTATCTTTCAATTCTTTAAAAGGTACAGTGAATGATTGTTCTGTGCGGCTTCGAATACGCTCAGTCTCAGAATTTCTTTTTTGGTAACGGGCTAGTATATCTGGTAGGTTAAACTTTTCGTGTTCGGCAGCGAGGGCAGCGAGGTCTTTTCGGTCTAGGGCTTTCGAGAAAGCGAAACTATTAAATTCCTCTTCATCTACAAGCATTTTACGTTTATCATCTAAGCTTTTGCCATCGGCTAACATATCATAAAACCAAACATTATCTGTACCGCCATTATCTGTCTTCGTAAACACTATAATAGCCGTACTTACTCCGGAGTATGGTTTAAACACCCCACTAGGTAAAGATATTACGGCTTCTAGTTTATGGTTTTTTACAATCTCACTGCGTATACTTTTAAAGGCTTTACCACTACCAAAAAGCACACCATCTGGCACAATTACAGCGGCACGGCCACCTTTCTTCAATTGGCGAAGCATTAAGGCCAAAAAGAGTAATTCGGTCTTAGTAGTATCAGTCACATTGCGTAATCCTGGTGCTATACTCTCCTTATCAATAGAACCTTTAAAGGGTGGGTTGGCAAGTATTAAAGTATAGGCATCGCTTACTTCATTGTCTTTACTAACTGCATCTACATCTACAATATTAGGTTCTTCTACGCCATGCAAAAACATATTCATACAGGCTATACGTAGCATATTTGCAGAATACTCGGTACCATTAAACATCTTTTCGTTTATATGTTTACTGTACTTATCTAATTCTGTAACGGAGTTATTTTTATCTATATACTCTTTTGCCGCTACTAAAAAACCGGCAGTTCCGGCTGAGGGGTCACAAATTATATCGTCTAAGGTTGGTTGCATTAATTCAACCATTAATTTAATAATATGCCGCGGTGTTCTAAACTGACCTGTTGTACCGCCACCCTCTAGTTTAGATAGCATATATTCATAGATATCGCCTTTTGTATCTTGGTTAGTCATATCTAAGCGTTCAATCTTTTCTATAACTTCATCAAGAACAGCAGCTTTGTAATTACTAAAGCTCGCCCCTCGCATATGGGTGCTAAATAGACTTTTTTCAGCCCCTAAATTTCTTATGAAAGGAAAAATACCACTTACATTATTTGCAAAGATTTCATACCGGGCAATAACATCCATTTCCTTTAAATTTTTCCAACGAAAGTCTTGCTGGTCTTCTCCAAAAATTTTCTTGTAAGGTTTGTTTAGCCGTTTCGCCATACGCTCGTTACGCACCTCAGTCTCATCAAGGTCTTTAATGAAAATGAGGTAAGTCAATTGCTCTACAATGGTCATTGTATTAGGCTCTCCACCTTCCCAAAAGGTTTGCCATATACTATCTACTTGTGATTTTAATGCTCCTGTAATCATATATATTTTTGGTTCTTAGTTTAAGTTGTCAAATTTTGCTTTCATGGTTGGGTTACCGTGCGTGAGTTTTTTTATGGTTAAATCATCCGCTTTATTATTTGCGAGACGTAAGTTATTCTCAGATTTAGTTAGCGCATCTTTTATCTTGTTGAGATGTAAAATGCTTTTATCAATTTCAGCAATTGCTGTCCCAAATTGCTTGCTCGCTAATTCGTAATTACGTGCAAAGCCGGTTTTAAAAGCTTCTATTTTGTCCTCGAAATTAGTAATGTCTACACTTTGGTTTTTCATACGCGCCATCTCTGCCTTATACGCAACCGTATTGAGTGCAGCATTCCGTAATACGGTAATGATAGGTATAAAAAACTGTGGGCGTACCACATACATTTTTTCGTAACGGTAAGATACATCTACAATTCCGTTATTATAAAACTCATTCTCAGATTCTAGTAGCGAAACCAGCACGGCATACTCACAACCCTTATCTCTTCTATCTTTATCCAACTTCGCAAAGAAATCTTCGTTTTTCTTTTTCGAGGCCGTCTGGTCATTTTCGTTTTTCATCTCAAACATGATAGAGATGATTTCGTTGCCTTCATGGTCCGTTTCCCTATAGATATAATCGCCTTTCGTGCCACTCTTAGCGTCATTGTCTTTTTCAAAATAAGCGGTAGGGAAGGCTGTAGCACGTATTTGATTAAATGATGTTTCACAATGTTGCTCCAAGGTTTCCCCTATCATTTTAGTGGAGAGTTTTTGTTTGAAATCTTTCAAACGAGTGATTTCTTCATCTTTTAGTTTTAAGGTTTGTGCTTGTGCTTGCAGGGCTATTACATGTTGTTGCTTAAGCGTAGTTTCCTGTAGTTGTGCCTCCGTATCCTTATTTTTAAGTTGATTTTGCAAAGAATCTCGCTCTTTTTCAATCGCTTTAAGGGCATTATTGATGGCCAGCTCTTGTGCTGATTTCTGAAGCTCGAGTTGGTTTTTAAAAGTGTCTCTTTCTTTTTCAACTTTAGACACGGCCTCAGTAATCGCAAGTTGCGCTGTACTCTCTTTAGCCTGTAACTGAGCATTTTTCTCAGCTAATTCCGAATCTTTTTTTGCTAGTTGTTCTGTTAACTGCTGCCGGCTATTGGCTTCTAATTCAAGCATTTTTTTATCTAAGGCTGCAATAGTGTCCTTTGAAGCATTCTCTGTTTCTGACTTTGCTAATGCTATGGCATCTTCTTTTTCTTTTTGAGCTTGATTAAGACGTTGTGCAAGTTCATCATTAAATTGCTGGTCACGCACTTGTTTCACAATGTCTGTATACACACTATCATCTACCTTAAAAGTTTCTTTACATTTTGGGCATTTTACGCTGGTGTTTTCTGTACTCATAGTTTTTGCTTTTTTGATTTGATACAAATTTAGGGCTGAAGTATGCGGGATAATTGCAGAGTTATAATTTTACAACATTGTCTGCTTTTGAGTAATCCCTGACAATAAATTTAATTTTGTCTCCAACACTTAGATTAAGAGCAGCTACATCACCTTTGTAGATACTTATATTCTTACTGTTATTAATTATAGCAGTTCCCCATCCATTATTGGCAATCTTTAATAATTCAGCTATTTCAATTTTGTTTCCATCTGCATCATAATCAATATCTTGCCAAAGAGATTTATTTATGGAAACATCGCTATTTAACCTACTATATTTATCAAACCAAATTAACGTATCCATAAGTTGAAGTGCTAATGAGTACAATAAATAGGGCGTATTTATGTCTTTGCGATATGCTTGAATATGTATATTTTGAGTTACATCGACGACTGATGTATGAGAAGCGGCTCCTGTGGTATAAATTAAATTCTGAACATTATTCGCAATAACCTTAGGGAAATGTGTAACCGAACATTTTACTTTAAGATGACTTGTGTCATATCCAGAAAGGAAAGAACAAGATTCTGATAAATTAACTTGACTACCATTTATTTGTACACACTTATCGTGTAATATACCAAAAGCATTTGCTCTTCTAAATAATGTTTCAAGTATCATTCTAAGTTGAGTAAAATACAATTGATCTTCAAATTGATTATCAAAACCTTTAAGGCCTTTAAAAATTGAAATAAATGTGTCTCTAGCTGTATCTGGATACTCCTTCAATACCTCAAATAGTACATGATTTTCATGTTTTATTTGAAGGTCTATTTGTGCACCAGCTTCTAACTTTATATTGTGTAAAAGTTCTTTTACTTCATCCGCATTTTTCTTATTGTAGCACTTTAAATTATTAGCCTCCAAAATATCGTTCTCAACATCTGTAAAAGTGGATTGACCAGATAAAACAAAGTAAGGAAATGCTTTTTTACTTTTAAGTTCGTTAATCTTTGCTATTGAGGCCCCTAGTCCTTTTTTATTTACGGTTTCCGATTTTTCATTTTCAAAAAAAAGTGCATCTAAAAGAATAGCATCATAACCGACTATGTTTTTAGTTAGAGCATCAAATCCTTCACGCTGGTTGCTGTAGCCATTTAGAATAATGCCGATAGTCTCGGCCTGTATGATAAATGGTTCCATATCGGGATGGTCATGCTCATCATCAATCCACAGTACATTAAATATTTTGCTCATAGTTATATAATTGGTATTACGAAAGAAATGGTTGTGCTGTATTCTGAGTCGTCTTTATTTGAAACAATGTTTAAAGAATTTTTACCTTGATTATGTGTCTTAAGTATTTCATTTACTTCATACCCTCCTAATCCTTTGTTTCTTGTTTTACCCGCAGCAAAGTTTTTACGCACATAGTCTTTTAATTTGAAGTCTTTTGGAAAAGGGGCTCCGGTATTAGACACCTTTACTTCTACATAGGATTTTCTGCCATCAACGTCATAGTTGAGATTTGAAGCTTCCTGTTCATTACCGGTAAATGGCAAAATTTCAATTATAATTTTATTAGCCTGCTCTTTATTAGTAAACCCATGATTCTTGGCATTATCTAATAAGTTGACTAGTACAATTCTAAGCTTTTGAGGATTGCCTTTAATCAACACTTGATTATCCATCTGCTGTTTAATATCCTCGTGTATGTCTAGGTAAAGACTAATATTATTTTTAAGACTCTTTTTTTCGTTTTTAACGAATTCTGATATAAATTTTAGAAAGTCTAATTCATCTAGTTCGAAATTTGAGACACTTACCAAAGATGTGTTTTCATCTACAAGTTCTTGGATATATTTTACATTTTTTGAGATAGAGTCAAAAGCATCTGATAATGTAAATTGTCTATTCTCGCTAATCAATGTACTCTCCCAATCGGAATCTAATTTTGACAAAGCTATCTGAATAATTTCCAAGGAAGACCCGATACTTAGTAAAGGTTTTCCTAATATATGACTTAAAGATGTTGAGCTTTCAGTCTCCTGTTCTTTAATACCACTAAGTATGCTTTCTTTTTCTGACTCTATTTTTCTTAGCCTTGTAGAAAGTTCAATAATACCGCTCACTTTTGCCTTTTGCTCTTGCATTGTGGGCAGCTGAAAAACGATCTCACCTAAATCCTTTTTTCTTAGCATTGGCTGGACTGAACCAACTCTATAACTATTTACTTGTTCTAGTACATAATCTGCCGAAAATTCATTAACCAGGAACATTGGGTCAACAAAGTTTTCATCAATTTTTATTGCAGCTATCGCTGAAGATATAACTATGGGTTCACCGGAATACCTAAAGTAAGTTGGTTTCAATGTGTTCCATCTTGTTGCTATTAGCAAACAAGATTCCTCTATAACTCTAAAAGTAGGTCTCTTAATAAGGCTATCCTCCAATTCCTCACTAGACAAAATACTATCAAATACATCCTCTTTTAGATTTCGTATTTGAACTTGTTTCATGCTAGTATTTACAGGTGCATTAAACCCTCTGATAATACTAGAAAAGTTAGACAATTTCTCCCCTTGAATTTCTTTTAAAAAATATCTTCTAACTGATAAATCAAACTCATTGTTATAAACTTCCTCTATACTTACATTTCTAAAAAATTTATTTTCAGTATCCTGTTTAACAACCTTTAAAATCTCCTCGTATCCAAGAGTCCTATTTTTTATATTATCACCTACAACAAAACTTGACGCGTCTATAAACTTTATTAATTCCGGTCGTGATGAAGTCTTTTTTAAAACGATTACACAAATAGATATATTGGTATTTGAAAATAACCCTGACGGTAATTCAATAATTGTATCTATTAAATTATTATCTACTAAATACTTTTTAATTTTTTTATCATTCTTATTGGAACTAAATAAAAATGATAACGAAAAAACAGCTATTAATCGACCGTCTTCATTTAATGAATTAACTCCATTTTCAATTAAATAGCTTTCAATATCCTGATATGGTTGACCAGTAATTTCAGATTTTAAAAAACTTTTTATCTTAGATATAAATGGTGGGGTCGAAACAATTAAATCAAATTTTTTATTTTTTGGCCACGAATCAATCGAATCAGCGTTATCATAAACTATGTTTCCCGGGAAGTTTTCGATGTAATCCTCTGTAGGGTCATAAATATTGTTCGATTCATTATGTGCCAATAACCGGAGCATACCCAATGCCCAAGTAGATTCCATTATTTCTTGACCATAAAAAAATTTGTTCCTTTCTAAATCAATACAATATGAAGCTAAACCAGAAAAAGGATTGTAAACCTTTACATAATCATTGAGATTGGCTAAGCCGTTAACAAGATGCGTCACCTCTTTGGGCTGGATTATAGTGCCAGATATTTTTGAATCATATCTCAAATATTTATCTAGAAGTAATTCAAATATTTCCCCAAAATTTAACTTTAAATAGTCTAATTCTTGAAGGTCAATACGATTCATATTGGTATAAAATTCAGTAAGTCGTTTTAAGGACATTAATTGAATTATACTTTCATATTCTTGAAAAATTAAGAAGTACTTGTTAGAATTGTAGAGTCGATTTATAATAAACTTATCTAAATGGTTAAGCTCATCCTTCTTTGGATTTTCAAAAACACCATCTTTAAAAGCGGAGAACAGCAAAAAAACTACCCTTAAGTCTTCTATTTCAATACCTCTTAAAAGACTAAAACAATCCCAAAATATTGAGATTATTTGATTTTTAATATCTACACTACTTCTATTCATATTCAGAATCACTTTTTAATAAAACTAGATTACAAATATATATTAAGACTATGCGACATATTAGCACACTCATCTGTTGTAAAGTTGTTGCATAGCATTAGAATGATTTCTCATTTCCTGTTTAAGTATTTCTGGCTCTAGTACCTCTACATCTTTACCATAGGACAATATTTGCTGTACTAACTCTAGATTCACAATAGATTCAAAATGAACTACATTTTCTTCTCCGTCTAATAAGGAATCATCAAAATCTGGAACCAATGGTTTAGATCGAAAAAGATTCAAACGATTTGTTGAATTAAATTTTAATTTTATAAAATGTATAATGTCCGATGGATTTCGGCGGATGCCAACTAAATTTCTAAAATGTGCATTCCAATCCTTACTGTTTTCTTGATAATGTACTTTTTGGTTAACTATAAATTTTATAAGTCTATCGTCCAGAGGTATACTCCATTCTAAATTCTCTTGGTCTTTATTAAACCCATACACAAACCATCTTCGATTATATTGTTTTAGTATATAAGGATGAAATTCGTAGGTGTAAAGTTCTGCATCTGGCTTTTTACGATAGGTAATATTTAGTACTTGTTTATTCTTAATAGCCAGATATAAAGGCTTCAAGTACTTGATGCCCTTATACTCCTCATTATGATCATAAAACAGAACTTTTCCAGTTGGATTTTCTTCCTGTTCCTCTTCATCTTGAAACTTTATCAAGGCTTCCGCTAGTTTGTCATATTTAGGATGGTTTTCAAAGCGTTCTAATAATTGCTGTGCGGCATCTATTAAGTATTGTTCGTATTCCAACAAGGGTCTCTCTGCGATAGAAAAATTTGCATTCTTATACCTCAGTATTCTAGCTTTTTCGGGAAGGGGTGCTCCAAAACCCTTCGCTTGATCCCTAAAGACTTTTAAGTCTTCCCTCAATGTTCTTGTGGCAATTGATTCGTTGGGGTAATAGTCCTTTATTTTTTCATTTACCGCATCAAGTAGTTGCTCAAAACTATAAGCTCGATTACGAAAACAGTAGTCTAAAAAGTTATATCGTAAGTGGGCGTGTTTGCTATTGGCCATAAGTATGAAGAATTATTATGGGCGTCAAGATAACAATTATTGTGCAGAGTATCTGCACATAAAATAAGTTTAGGTCTTTCGAAGATTGAAATTCATAAAAAAGTATTGCTGATCAATTTCATTTCCAAAGTTTCTCAAACCTTTTACTGGCAACCCTAGTATATTGTGCAGTATGCTTTGGGTCAGGATGACCAAGATAATCTTGAATCAAACGAAGGTCATAACCCATATTGGCGAGATAAAAACCACAAGAGTGACTTAGGGTATGTGGGTGTATGTTCTTAACCTTTACTTTCTCTCCAACAGTATTTACAATATAAGATACTGCCTGACGGGTTAAAGGCAATCCTCTTTCATTTACAAATAACCAGGGGAGATTATCTTCTCTTGAATTGAGATATCGCTTAATTGCCCTCAGCTCATCACCAGAAATTGGATGTTCGGTAGACAGCCCACCTTTCAATCGGTTTACCCATACCCTTGAATCCTTTAGATTGACATCAGATTTTTTCAGAGCTATTCCTTCGCTAACGCGAAGACCATGCCGGTACATCATCAAAAGCAAAAGGTAATTGCGTTTTGGGTATCTTGTCTTTTTAGAGGCCTCCAAGAACAATTTTATTTCGGAATCACTCAAATAGTCTTTCGCTTTTTCACGAGCGTTAGTTGACTTGTTTTCAGAACTCTTTACTTTACGCCTTTCGGTTATGCTCTTGGAATAGAGGTTGAGCCCTCTTAAATACACTCCCAAAAAGCAGCACTCTTTCCAAAATCCGCTTAATGTAAAGAGTCTTATTTCTTCTTTTTAAAATGCTCCTTACAAAATGCGGTTTCCAGTTCTTGTTCGGTATCCCAAAAAATCACACCGCACTCTTTGCAGTTCCTTCTACCTTGAATAGCCAAATATTTATATAGGGTAGGTTTTGATTTAATACCTACCAACTTCATTATATCGACTATAGGTAGTTTATTCTCCTTGTAATATGTAGCTGCCAACATCGCCTTTTGCTTGGCCTCTTTTCCCAGACCTTTTTTGCGCCCTAATTGAACTCCCCGTCTTCGAGCACTTTTAAGACCGGCAGTAGTCCGCTCGATTATGATATCACGTTCCAATTGGGCTACAGCTCCAAAAAGGGTAATTATAAATTTACCGTGCGCAGAAGTGGTATCAATAAACGGGTCATTGATGCTCTTGAATTTAACGCCAATTTTATCGAACTGGTCAAT
>TARA_R110000744_G_scaffold1843_13_pt1 | contig 97589 bp, 94 predicted proteins | sample TARA_R110000744 | Tara Oceans TARA_R110000744 (sample SAMEA4398083) | marine metagenome | biome: Polar Biome; feature: [DCM] deep chlorophyll maximum layer (ENVO:01000326); material: water (ENVO:00002006), including particulate matter (ENVO:01000060) such as... | depth 36 m | reverse complement strand
GGCTCGCCTCCGGCAGCCGGTTCAGCACCCGGCTGGCCATATCGGCATCGCTGCCATCCCACAGCGAAATACCCAGCGCAGCGCCGGGCAGACCCACTTCCAGCGGGTCGAGCGCGTCGAGACTTTGAACCTCGATCGGGCCCTGTGCGAGGGCGGTGCCGCCCAATATCAGGGCCAGGCCGCTAGCGCGGAAAATTATCGTCCAGCTCGACACGTACTTCCTCCTGCGACGGCTCGAGACCGTTCGCGATAACAATCAGCGCGCCGAAGCCCGCCGCAAAAACGCCGGCGAGAACCACCAGACCGACCAGAAAACCCCGCATGAATTCACCTTCCTCATGTGCAATTGGCGCGCCACCAGAATGGCAAACACCCGCGCGACAAGGGTAACCCCGATTGCGGCGATTTCCAGACGCTTTATACCGATGGAATGACCCGCACTGCGTTACGTGACCGCACAATCGTTCTGATCGGCCTGATGGGCGCCGGCAAGACCACCGTCGGACGCCGTCTGGCGGCGGCGATGAACCGTCCATTCGCCGATGCCGACCATGAAATCGAGGCCGCGGCCGGCCGCACGGTCAGCGAAATATTCGAGGATTTCGGTGAAGCCGCCTTCCGTGATGGCGAGCGTCGTGTGATCACGCGCCTGCTCGACGAACCTCCCATGGTGCTGGCGCTGGGCGGCGGCGCCTTTGTCGACCCTGAAACGCGGGCCCTGATCGCACAGAAAGCCATCTCGATCTGGCTGCAGGCCGATGTCGGGACACTTGCAATGCGCGTTGCGCGCCGTGACACCCGACCGCTTCTCCGGGATGGAGATCCGATGGAAATCCTTGAGCGTTTGCTTGAAACGCGTCAGCCTGCCTACGCAGAGGCCGATATCCATATCGACGCGTCAGCCGGAACCCACCAGGCAACGGCGGACGCAATTATCGCCGCTCTGATGGCCCGGGAGACGTAAGCGTGAGTTCAATTCTGACAGTGCCGGTCGGTCTCGGGAGGCGCGGCTATGACGTGCTGATTGGCGAAGGCGCGCTTGAAGCCGCGGCCGCGCGCCTGCCCGACCTGTTTCCGCGCCGCCGCGCCATTCTGGTAACCGACAGCCATATTGCACCGCTGCATCTGGAACGCGTCTCAGCTGTATTGGCAAAGGCCGGCATCGCCTGTGACCCGATCGTGATGGAGCCGGGTGAGGCGTCCAAGAGCTTTGCTGGCGTTGAACAACTGGTCGATGCCCTGCTGGAGCGCAATATCGAACGCTCCGAAGCGGTGATCGCCCTCGGCGGCGGAGTGATTGGCGATTTGACCGGCTTTGCCGCAGCCATCACCAAGCGCGGCGTCGACTTCGTGCAAATCCCGACCACATTGCTGGCCCAGGTCGATAGCTCGGTCGGTGGCAAGACCGGGATCAACACACGCCAGGGCAAGAATTTCGCCGGCGCCTTCCACCAGCCGCGCCTGGTCATCGCCGACACGGCCTTCATCACCACCCTGCCCGAACGTGAACGCCGCGCCGGCTATGCGGAAATCGTCAAGGCGGCGCTGATCGGCGATGCAGCTATGTTTGACCGCCTCGACGCGGCCGGTGCCGCTGTCCTGCACGGCGCGCCCCTGGCCCGGGCGATTGCCGATGCCATTGCCTTCAAGGCACGCATCGTCGCCGAGGACGAGCTGGAACATGGCCGCCGTGCCTTGCTCAATCTGGGCCATACCTTCGCCCATGCCTTCGAGGCGGAGGCCCCGCGCGATGCGATCCGCCATGGCGAAGCGGTCGCGGCAGGAATTGCGCTGGCCTTCCGTTATTCGGTCGCTCGCGGCGAATGCCCTGCCAGCGATGCGGACCGGGTCGAGACGCATTTGCGCAGGGTCGGCCTGCCCTGGAGTGCCGCATCGCTGGCGCACAAGGACTGGGATGCCAGCCGCCTTGCAGCCCGCATGCGCGATGACAAGAAAAACCAGGCCGGGGAAATCACCTTGATTCTCGCCCGCGGTATTGGCAAAGCGTGGATAGACCCTAGGATTGACGCGGCACACCTTGTCGCATTTTTGGAGACTTCGCTCTCATGAGCCTCGACTGGAGCCTGATTGGCCCCGCCCTGATGATTATTGGCCTGCTTATGCTGTCGGCCTTTTTCTCCGGTTCGGAAACCTCGCTGACCGCGACCTCGCGGGCGCGCATCCTTCAGCTTGAGCGCGACAAAAATCCTGACGCCGCGCGGGTCAATTTGCTGATCAGCGACGGCGAAGGCCTGCTTGGATCGCTGCTGCTCGGCAATAATCTGGTCAATATCGCCGCTTCGATGCTCACCGGACAGCTGTTCGCCCGCATGCTCGGCGGCGAACACAGTGTCTGGATCGCCACCGCGGTGATGACCGCGCTGGTGCTGGTTTTCGCCGAGGTGATGCCGAAGACCTATGCCCTGTCCAATCCGGAGCGCTTCGCGCTATTCGTATCCCGCCCCGTGCTGGTCATTGTGCGCGTGTTCGCGCCGATCGTCGGCGCAGTACAGGCCATCGTGCGCGGCGTCCTGCGCCTGCTCGGCGCCCGGGTCGAAGGGCCGGTTCTCTCGGCCCATGACGAATTGCGCGGCACGATCGCGCTGCATCACGAGGATGGCGGCGTGGTGAAGAATGACCGCGACATGCTCGGCGGTGTGCTCGACCTGCGTGAGCTGACCGTTGACGACATCATGGTGCACCGCAAATCCATCCATATGATCGATGTCGAACGCCCCGCCGCCGAGATCGCCCAGGAAGCGCTGCACAGCCCACATACCCGTCTGCCGCTGTATCAGGGCGAGCCGGACAATATCATTGGCGTGCTGCATGCCCGCGATCTGGCGCGCGCCATGCACGATAATGATGGCGACCCCTCCACGATCGATATCCGGGCCATTGTTCGCGAACCCTGGTTCGTGCCGGAAACCACCGAAGTGCTCGACCAGCTCAATGCCTTCCGCGAGAAGCGGGAGCATTTCGCCCTCGTGGTCGATGAATACGGCGCGCTGATGGGTCTGGTGACGCTGGAGGATATTCTCGAGGAGATCGTCGGCGCGATCGAGGACGAGCATGACATTGCCGTCGAGGGTATCCGGCCAGAGGCTGACGGCATCTGGCTGGTCGATGGTGTTGTGCCGATCCGCGACCTCAACCGCGCGCTCGACTGGCATTTGCCCGATGAGGAGGCCGTCACGGTCGCTGGCCTGGTGATTCACGAGGCCCGCACGATTCCCGAACGCGGTCAGGTCTTTCACTTCCACGGTGTCCGATTCGAAGTCATCGAGCGCCGCCGCAACCAGATCACGCAATTGCGCGTCAGCGCCAGCCCGGACTAGGGATTGGCGGCCGTTTCGCCCGGCAGCTGAGCGATATCGCCAGCCCCTTCGCCGGTCGCCGCGTCAAACATGTCCGTGCAGACGCCACGCGCCGTCTCTTCACGGGCGCCCTCAACGGAATCGCGGGCTTCGACGATGAGATCGCCAAAACTGTCAGCGAAGACCTGGGCGAGCCGGTAGCCATCGCCGATTTCGGAGAAGCCACCGCTCGATACCAAGTGGTTGCGCGATGACCAGGTCAGGGCTGCGATCTGGGCATTGGATGAATCGAGCATTTCGCCCTCAACCGCCAGGGCGCCAATGCCGAAGGGGATACGCGGGCTGATCGGCCCCGGGATCGCGAAACCGATCACGCGCGACGCCCCGGCGCTGACCAGATTGGTGGTTTCAAACCCGGTGATATTCATCCGCAGCTCATGGCTCGCCAGCGCCGGATCGGCCGTGACTTCGAAGCCGCCGCGCGCCAGCCGGCGGCACATGGTCTGGTTCAGCTTGCCGACAATGCGATTGAAACGGGCCGGATCGACTCCGCTATTCTCCACCACACCCGGCACGATACCAGCCTGGGGAATATAGATGGCATCCACGGCCTGCAGGGCTTGCGGATCCACCCATTCGCGCACTTGCAGCAGGCGTCGCTCGCCGCTCTGCAGATTGCGGTAGTCGCTCAGCGTATCGGCTTGTTGCAGCCCATTGGCGGCGCAGCCTGTGGCGAGGAGCGCGAGGACAGGCACCAGGCAAAGTGAAAGATTGAACTTGGGCATGTCGACTCCGGAAATCCACAGGGGTTTTGATAGAGTACGACCGCTGTGCCTGATTGGACCACCGGCGCGCGCGACCGGTTATTCGCCGGGCGCCCGCGCCTTGATCGCCAGCGCATGAATCGGGCCCTTGAGCTGCTCGGCCAGTGTCTCATTCACCAGCCGGTGGCGGGCCACGCGCCCCAGCCCCTCGAAGCGGCTGGAGACGATATCAACGCTGAAATGGCTCTGCCCGCCTTCGCGGGCACCTGCGTGTCCGGCGTGCAAATGGCTGTCATCACTGACATTCAGGGTCACGGGAACCAGTGCCTCCCGCAGACGCGTTTCGATCTCATCTCTCACGGTCATCATTAATTTCACCTTTTTTGACACTCGTTTCATTGCCGCTTTACCTGCGCATGACCATACTTGGACGCTATGACAGACGCCTTCGAATATACACCGCGGTTCAAAGACATCCGCATCAAGCCGCCCAAGGACAAACCCTCGGCGGAGGAACGCGTGTGTGAATGGCCCGGTTGCCGCAGCCATGGCAATAGCCGCGCCCCGAAATCAAATGACCAGCTGAGCGATTTCTACTGGTTCTGCCAGAGCCATGCCTCGGAATACAACAAGTCGTGGAATTTCTTCGAGGGCATGAGCGAGGGCGCGGCGCAGGCCTATCGCGAATCCTCGGCCTATGGCCATCGTCCGACCTGGGGCTGGCGCAATTCGACCAGCTCGCGCCACAAGGCCCAGCGCGCCAGCCGCGATTTCGCCGACGGCTTCTCCGACCCGATGGGCACGTTCGGTGACAACAAGAAAACGCACGAGGACGGTCCGCGCGAAAAGACCATGGGCCGTCTGCAATCCAAGGCGCTGGAGACAATGGGCCTCAAACCCGATGTCGACCCCTCGACCGTGCGCCGCCGCTATGCCGAACTGGTCAAACGCTTCCACCCGGACGCCAATGGCGGCGACCGCTCGAGCGAGGAACAGCTCGGCCGCGTGATCGCGTCGTATCAGATCCTCAAGGGTGTGGGGATGGCGTGATCGCAGATGGATTGTGACCTCACAATTCCCGATCTGCCGCCAGCGACCCGCTTTTCCCGTCTTCGCGATTCCCAAGACGATTTCGACTTCTCCTTCGAGGTGAAGCGCCAGGCCATCGGCCCCTACATCACCTCAAAATGGGGTTGGGATGAAAGCTGGCAGCGCGACTTCCACCGCCAACGCTTCGCGGCGCTACCGCTTTTCAGGATCACAGAAGATGGCGCTCCGATTGGCACGATTGCGTTTTATCGCGAGGAAAGCTGGATCCGGATCGGCGAATTCTACCTCGCGCCAGAGGTTCAGAAGCAGGGTCGCGGCACCCGCATTCTGCGCCATTGCCTGACGCTGGCCGCAGCCGAGGCGCGCCCGGTGCGGTTGGAATATCTCAAATGGAACCCGGTCGGATCGCTCTATCGGCGCGAGGGCTTCAATGAGATCGGCGAGAATGAGAACCATTTCTTTCTGGAGTGGCGAAGAGCATAGCGGCTCAGGCCGCCCTGTGCGGCGTAATCCGCGGTGCAATCGCCGGCCAGCTGGTGGCGCGCGCCTGGCGCAGATCGAACTCAGCCTGCAAATTCATCCAGAATTCCGCAGTCGTCCCGAAGAATGCCGACAGGCGCAGCGCGGTATCGGCGGTGATCGAGCGCGTGCCGCGTACCAGCCCGGAAACGCGGCTTTTCGGAACATCGATGGCCCGCGAAAGCTTTTCCTGTGTCAGTCCATTGGGGCGCAGGAAGTCCTCAAGCAGAATTTCGCCCGGAGAGATGGGGGCAAGTTTGGTCATTGGTTTGGCATCCTCACGCTAATGGTAGTCCACGATCTCAACATCCCAGGCAGCACCGTCGAGCCATCGAAAACACACACGCCACTGCTGGTTGACCCGGATACTGTATTGCCCCTGTCGCGCTCCTCGCAGCGCTTCCAATCGGTTGCCCGGAGGGATGCGCAAATCATCAAGCCGGTGTGCGGCATGGAGCATCAGAAGTTTGCGCCGCGCGGGACGCTCGAATGCAGCAAATCGCCGCACGTTTTCGTCACGGAACAGATTCTCCGTGTCTTTGCAGGCAAAGGATCGGATCACCCGCGCAATATAGCGTCAGACGATAGTTCCGTCAAACGGAACCCTCCCCTTTACCCCCCATCTCACCCGCCTCCCTTGCCGTGCGCTGCGGCCTGCGCTAGTCCGGATGCACGATACCGTGCAGCTTTGCAGTCCTGACGTCCCCAAGCGAAAAGACCGGTTCCATGAACGACGAGTTCCCTGTGCCTGCCCCCGATGCGATTGCCGATACCCAGGCGCTGTTCGGCTTCGATGCCGGCTTTGAAGTGCCGATGTTTTCGCAGCCTGACGCGCACACACCGAAAATCGATCCCGATTATGTGTTCGATCCGGCGACGACGCGGGCAATCCTGGCCGGCTTTGCGAAAAACCGCCGGGTTATGATCCAGGGCTATCACGGCACCGGCAAGTCGACCCATATCGAACAGGTCGCAGCAAGGCTCAACTGGCCGATGGTGCGGGTCAATCTCGACAGCCATATCTCGCGTATCGACATGGTCGGCAAGGATGCCATCGTGTTGAAGGATGGCAAGCAGGTCACCGAATTCCAGGAAGGCATACTGCCCTGGGCGCTGCAGCGTCCGGTCGCGCTGTTGTTTGATGAATATGATGCCGGCCGGCCCGATGTGATGTTCGTGATCCAGCGCGTGCTCGAGGCCTCTGGCTCGCTCACCCTGCTCGACCAGACCAAGGTGATCCGGCCCAACCCGTCCTTCCGCCTGTTTGCCACCACCAATACGATCGGCCTGGGCGACACCACCGGGCTTTACCATGGCACGCAGCAGATCAATCAGGGCCAGATGGACCGCTGGTCGATCGTCGCGACGCTGAACTATCTGCCCGCCAAGACCGAGAACGCCATCGTGCTGGCCAAGATGAAGGATCTCGCGGCCACCGAAGAGGGCCGCAAACAGGTCGCCGACATGGTCAAGCTGGCCGATCTGACGCGCGAAGCCTTCATCAATGGCGATATCTCGACCGTGATGAGCCCGCGCACCGTGCTGACCTGGGCGGAGAACAACGCCATTTTCAACGATCTCGGCCACTCCTTCCGCCTCACCTTCCTCAACAAGTGTGACGAGCTGGAACGCCCGACGATTGCGGAAATGTATCAGCGCGTCTTCGGCACCGATCTGGCCGAAGCGCCGATCAAGCCGGCGGCGGTGGCCTAGGCGCCGCTACGCTTGACCACGCCTGCAGCACCCCGGACTATGTCGGCAGACAGGTTTCAGGGGGCAGCATGATCAGACAACTCGCACTTGGGGCGCTCACCGCTGCCCTGCTGGCCGGGCCGGCGCTGGCCTGCCCGCCACCACCGCCGCGCAGCTTTGAGCAGACCCTGGCCGCATCGGCCATGCCGCGCCTGCATGACTACCTGTCCCGCTCAGCCCAGGTGGAGCTGGTGCGCGTCGTCGACTGGCGCCCGGCAGAGCCGCCGGCACGCTATGGGCCCTTCCTCGGGGGCATGCCGCTCGCGACCTATACGCTGCAGGTCGATGAACGCCTCAAGGGCGCCGGCGCAGACAGTTACGAGATCGAAGGTGCGATGGGCGCGATCGCCTTTGAGCCGGTCGCGGCAGACGGCACGGACTACGCGGCCCTGCACGCGCAAACCCTGTTCTGGGATGAATTCCCTGTCGGCACACCGAGCACCGGCTTTCTCAGCCTGCCGACCTGCGCCAATTCCATGGCCCTCATCATCGGGCAGACCTATCTGGTGTTCCGCTCGGACGAGGGCGTCGTGCTCGCGCTTGAGCCCGTCGGCACGGACGACCAGCTGGTCCAGGGCGTGCGCAATCTGATTGCGGAGCCCGAGGCGCGGCGGCCCTGGGAGACCGATCTGCGCGACTATCTCGTGCGGCATGAGCATCTCGACCGGGTCGAGATCACGCAATGCGGCGAACACCGGTCTGACATCACCATCAACAAGACCGGCGAATACCAGCCTGGCCGTGGCTTTGTCAGCGACGCCTCAAACTGGATCGAAGGCGCCGGTGCGCAGCGCGGGATCAATTACGCCCGCGGCAGTCTGGACCGCGGCGATTGCGAGCCCGGCCAGGAATTCCTCGTCACCCATGATCGCTATCTCGCCAGTTTCGGAGCCGGCCGGATCCTGAGCTGGAATTTGCAGAGCGTGTTTCTCGGCGCCTATCCCATCGAAGACGGGATTGCTGATTTCTCCACGGTCTACTCGCAGATCGGCGTCACCGACGCACGCCCGGCCAGCCTTGCAGAGATTGAGACCTGGTTCGCTGCGGCCCCCGCAATCGGGCCAGCTCGCCCGGACTGAGACAAGGCGGCGGCAATGGCGGCCAAGCGGCTTGCCTGGCGGTGCCCGTGCCGGGATGCAGGTTGACGGTGTCTAGCGGACCAGGCCGCCGGCCTTCAGCCCCAACATCAGGACAGATGCATCCATCGGCGAGGGACTGAAGCCGTGATGCCGGTAGAAGGCCGCCGCTTCGGCGTCGATGGCCTGCACCAACAACGCGCGCAGGCCGGCGATCCGGGCGGCCCACAGCGTGCGCAGCAGCGCATCCTTGAGCAGGCCGCGCCCGACGCCCTGTCCCTGCCAGCTGCGATCCACAGCCAGCCGCCCCAGCACCATCACCGGAACCGGTTCGGGCAGGTTCCGGCGCACGTGGCCCGGTGCATCAGCATGGGTCACCGCGCCGGTCGCGAGGCTGTAATAGCCCATCACGCGGTCGCCCTCGCACACGACATAAATCCGCGACGCTCCATTGTGCTCAATCTTGAGCGCGCGGCGGCGCAGCCAGTCGTCCAGTGCGGGCGTGCCGCTGTCGAACGAGCCGACGCGATGCTCCGGCGCGAGCGGTTGCGGCGGGCGCAGGCTCACTTTTCCCAGGGGGATTTCGAGACCAGAAGGTCAGCAATAGCTGCGCCAACTGGCGCATCAAGCTGGTGCTCGAAAACCGCGAACTCGCTATCGCTGAGCTGAAACAAACGCCGGTCGAGCAGGACATTGGTCGCGGCGTTGCGGGCGCTGTCGAGCATGAATTCGGTGCGCGACTGGCCCTGGGCGGCGGCAGCACGATCGATCAACGCCTTCTGGTCAGCGGGAATGCGCAGATTGATGACGTCGCGAGCGGGCGGATTGGAGCGGGCAGAGCCGGACATGGGACGAACCTTGAGTGTGCAGCTGGATATACATTGTATACACGCTCATAGCCCAGCTGTCGACCCGGTCTCAGCCCGGCAAGGCGTGCAAATGCACATCGCGGCCGGAATGCTCACGCAGGATGGCGGTTGCGCGGGCCTCGTGGTCGGCGTCGCGCGTGCGCACCCAGAGCAGAAGGCCGCCATGGACGAGCTGTTCCTCGATATAATTGGCATGGCTCTCACCGACCAGGCTGGCCAGACCAGTACCGATCAAGCCGCCGGCCGTGCCGCCGACCAGGGCCGCCGCGGCCGCCGCTGCCAGGGCGCCACCCGAAGCGACAATGCCGCCGACCGCCGCCAGGGCACCGACATACATCAGCCCACCGATCAGTCCGCCCTCGGCATCGCCGAGCGATTCCAGCGACACGAAGGCCGTCCGGGGCACATCCGGATCGTCCTCGAGTTCAGCGGGCCGGGCATAGGCATGGCCGAGCTTGTCCTCGACCGCTTTCTCGCTCGCCAGCAGGCTGAGCTCGGCGCGATTGAAGCCTGCCCGCAACAGCGCATCGATGGCGGCCTGCAGCCGGTCGGCATTGTCGAAATAGCCGACGGCTTCGGTCAGTGTTCTGGTTTCGTGAGTGTCAGACATGCGATCTTCCTCGTTCCGGCCTAGATGGCGTTCTGCTTGGTTGTCTTGACCCGGTTGGCATCACAGCCGCCCGTCAGGGTTTCAAGCGCGAGGGCAACGCGCCGGACCATCAGGGGCTTGTCGCCCTGCATGCCCTCTTCCTCGGCGACGGCAACCTCGCTCGCATCATATTTCCAGCGGCGCAGCAGCTCGACTTTCTGGGCGTCGGTGAGCCCGGCCTGGGTCAACACGTCTTCCGGCCCATCGAACTCGTCAGCCGGGTCCAGCAAGGCCTTGTCGTAATCGATTGTCCGGCTCATCGGCGGCTCCCTTTTTCAGGCCAAATCCCTGCGCGCGCCACAAACAGTGCGTGCCGGCATAACCCTAGCCTTATTAGGGTTGGAAATCACGCTGGAACGGGTGCGACAAATCCGGCACCGGTCGCACTGGCGCCGTCATCAACACTCGCAATTTCCGCTGGAGGAACTAGTCTGGACGCCATGAGCCAACCGCCCCCCGATCCCGACGCCTTCCGGCGTGCCCTTGCCATCACGACGCGGGCGATTGCCGGCGACAAGGAGCTCGATGTCCGCTTTGGCGGCGAGATTGCCGGGCTCAATGGCGGGCGCATGGTTCTGCCCAATCCGGGGCCCCAGCCGAGCGCCAGGGCCGCCGCAGCCGTGCGTGGCCGCGCCGACGCGCTGGCGCTGCGCCTGGCCCACCATGACGATGCCGCCCACGCACGCGCCCTGCCACCGGGAGCGACGGCGCGGGCGATTTTTCATGCCGCCGAACAGGCGCGCGTCGAGGGGCTGGGCGCGCGTGAAATGCGCGGCATGGCGGCCAATCTCGACGCAGCCCTGATTGATCGCTGCCGCCAGAAGGGCTGGCAGAATGTCACCGAGCGTGAAATGGCGCCGATGGAAGAGGCGCTGGCCATGCTGGTGCGCGAACGCATCAGTGGCCATGACGCGCCGGCCGAGGCCGACGGGCTGATGAAACTGTGGCGCGACCAGCTGGAAAACATGGCTGGCCCATCGCTGGATGCCCTTGCCATCGATGCCGACGATCAGGACGCCTTTGCCGAAACCCTGCGCTCGGTGATCCGCGATCTCGACCTGTCCGATGAACTCGGCGGCGATCCGGAGGAGAGCGAAAACCCCGAAGACGAGGATGAAGGCGTCGAGCGCGAACAGAGGACCGGTGAGGACGAGGATGAGGACGGCCAGTCCGACGACAACCAGGACACGCCCGACGCTGCCGGCGAAGCCGGCGATGATGACGAGAATAATGCCGATAGCGATGATGCCGACACCCGCGTCGATTCGATGGATGATGAGGGCGCCGCCCAGAAGGCCATGCGCCCCAACTGGCGCCCCGGCGACGAGACCGATGCCGCGTCCTACAAGGTCTTCACACGCGAATTTGACGAGGTGATCCAGGCCGCCGATCTGTGTGACACCGAGGAATTGGCCCGGTTGCGCAAATATCTCGACGGCACGCTGAAAGGCCTCGACCAGGTCGTCGGGCGCCTGGCCAACCGGCTGCAGCGCCGCCTGATGGCCAAGCAGGAGCGGGCGTGGAAATTTGACCTTGAGGAAGGCGTTCTCGACGGCGCACGTCTGGCCCGCATCATTGCAGACCCGACCCTGCCACTCTCCTACAAGGCTGAAAGCGAAACGCAATTTCGCGACACCATCGTCACCCTTCTGATCGATAATTCCGGCTCGATGCGCGGCCGCCCGATCATGGTCGCCGCCGCCTGCGCCGACATCCTGGCGCGCACGCTGGAGCGTTGCGGCGTCAAGACGGAGGTGCTCGGCTTCACGACCAAGGCCTGGAAGGGCGGCAAGTCGAAGGAGAAATGGCTCGCCGAAGGCAAGCCGCCCCAGCCGGGCCGGCTCAATGATCTGCGCCATATCATCTACAAGGCCGCCGACACGCCCTGGCGCCGCGCCCGGATCAATCTCGGCCTGATGATGCGCGAAGGCCTGCTCAAGGAAAACATTGATGGCGAAGCCCTGCTCTGGGCCTGGAAACGCCTCGCCGCGCGGCCGGAACAGCGCCGCATCCTGATGGTCATCAGCGATGGCGCCCCGGTCGATGACGGCACGCAATCGGCCAATACAGCCGGGTATCTGGAGCGGCATCTGCGCGAAACGATCAAGCTGATTGAAACCCGGTCCGACGTGCAATTGCTCGCCATCGGCATCGGCCATGACGTCACGCGCTGGTATCGCCAGGCGGTGACGATCAATGATGTCGATCAGCTCGGCGGTGCGATGACCGACCAGCTTGCGGCCCTGTTCGATGAAGACATGCCAGGCCGGCCCGGTTATACAAGTGCACGTCCGGCCTCGCCGACATCGACCATGAAACGCGCCGACACTGCCGATATGGGGGCAAGGCGCTAACGGGGGGATCCCGATGACGCGCCATGTTCTGTTGCTGGCAGCCCTGCTGGCCACGGCCTGCAGCCAGCCAGCCCCGCCTGCGCCGATCACACCGACCGTGCTGAGTGTGCCCCTCTTCCCCGATTCGCCGGAGACTCGCCGGCTGGGCCAGCTCGAATGGCGGGGCGGGCTTGAACTCTCCGCCGACGATGCGCGCTTTGGCGGCCTGTCAGCGCTCGAGACCTCGGCCGACGGCCAGCGCGTGCTGGCGGTATCCGACAGCGCCTGGTGGATAACGTCGGATCTGCGCTGGTCGGAACAGGGCGAGCTGGTCGATCTCGACAATCTTGTCATCACCCCGATGCGGGGCCGGGACGGCCGGCACCTTGAGGGTGAGGCCGGCGATAGCGAAGGCCTCACCGCCCTCGGAGGCGGCCGCTATGCCGTCAGTTTCGAACGTGAGCACCGCATCTGGTGCTATAATATCGGGGAGGACTGGAGCCGCACCGGTCAGGCGAATCCGAATCCGATGGAAACGCCGCCAACGACGATACCCATCCCGCACAATGGCGGCATGGAGGGTTTGACGCTGCTCGATGACGGCAGCCTCCTGGTCGGGATTGAATGGCCCTTCTCAACCGACACGCTGTACGATCTCTGGCAGCAGCAAAGCGGCAGCTGGCATCGGCTGGGGGTGAATGCCGCCACCGAGCACGGCCTGACCGGGATGACCGCGACCGGCGGATATATCTACGCACTCGAGCGCTACTGGACGCCTGCGGTCGGCTCGCGCGTGCGCGTGATCCGCTTCGACCAGTCTGGCCTGAATGACGGTCAGCCGATCGATCCTGAAGTGATCGCCGAATTCGACGCTGCCAACACGGTCGACAATTTCGAAGGGATCACCGCCTTCCACCGCGACGGCGAGACCATCCTGCTGATCGTCTCGGACGATAATTACAACCCGGTTCAGCGCACCTTGCTGCTGGCCTTCGCGGTCACAGGCTAGCCCTCATCGCTCTGATGAAAGGCATTTGCCGCCTCGAACTCCACCGCGCCATCGACCACGGTCATCCACGGCTCGACGGTCAGGATGTCCGCCTCGGGAATAGTCATGATATCGGCCGAGAAGATCGTGAAATCGGCGATCTTGCCTTCCTCGATCGTGCCCAGCTCATCCTCGCGGAATGAGGCATAGGCCGGCCAGGCGGTGAAGAGTTTGAGCGCATCGGCGCGCGACAAGGCCTCTTCGCCATGCCAGTCATCGCCCTGGAAACCGTCCAGGCTGGCGCGGGCCGTGGCGGCGTAGAATTCGATCCGCGGATCGCCGCGCTCCACCGGCGCGTCACTGCCGCCGGTGATATGGGCGCCGGCGTCAAGCAGGCTCTGCCAGGCATAGGCGCCGGCCAGCCTTTCCTCGCCCAGGCGGGCGGGAGCGAAATAAAGATCACCAATCGCATGCGAGGGCTGCATCGAGGCGATCACGCCGAGCTCGGCAAAGCGCGGAATATCGGCCGGATCGATGATCTGGCTGTGCTCGTCGCGCCAGCGATGCTCAGGAAGGGCACGCTCGTCTGCCGGCACATTGGCGAGGGCTTCCTCGACCCAGTCGAGCAGGACCCGGTTACCGCGATCGCCGATCGCATGGACATTGACCTGCACGCCGGAACGCAGCGCCTCGGTCATGACACCGAGCATTTCATCGCCTTCGGGAAACAGCAGGCCCGAGCTTTCGGGGCGGTCGGAATAGGGCTCCAGCAGCGCCGCACCGCGCGAGCCGAGAGCGCCATCCATATACATCTTGATCGCGCGGGTAATGACGCGGCCATCGGCGGCGATCCGCGGGGTCTGCGTGGCGAGCCAGGCATAGCCATCCGGATTGATCGAGATATAGTCGCGTATCGGCAGGCGGCCGGCTTCGGCGAGGCCCTCGATCATCGCGACATCCTCATAGGGCACCGACACGTCGTGCGCCCCGGTCCAGCCGAGGCTGGCCATCACTTCCGCGCCCTGGGCATAGATGTCAGCCCTGACGGCGTCCGCCGGCATGTCGACCAGCGCATAAATGGCGCCCTGGGCCGCATCGATCAGCATGCCATCGGGTGCGCCATCGGCCTCCCGCAGGATCTCGCCGCCCTCGGGCGCGACGCTGTCGGCATTGATTCCGGCCTGCTGCAGGGCCAGCGTATTGGCAACCAAGGCATGGCCGTCGGCGCGGGTGAGGATGACGGCATGATCCGGCGCCGCGGCATCGAGATCATGGCGATTGGGGAAGCGCCCCTCGGGCCAGTGCGTCTCGATCCAGCCGCGGCCATAGAGCACGCTGCCGGCTTCCAGCTCTTCCGCCGCGGCGGCGACGCGTGCCTGCAGCTCGGGGATCGAAGTGACGTCGTCAAGATTGAGGGTGCGCTCGCGGACGCCGACGCCGAGCACATGCACATGGCTGTCGGTGAAGCCGGGATACATCGCGCCGCCATTGAGATCGACGACGCGGGTGTCCGCACCGATCCAGATTCCCGCCCCCGCCTGGGGGCCGGCAAAGACGATCCGTCCGCCCTGGACGGCAACGGCCTGTACGCGGGGCTGATTGTCATTGGCGGTGTAGATATCGCCGCCCCAGAAGACCAGATCGGCCGCCGGCACGGCGCCATCGGCGGCAAGGTCGAGGGCGGCGTCTTCAGGGGCCGGCGCGGCCGATTCTCCGGATGGCGCACCACAGGCAGCAAGCGCCCACAGGCAAAAGGGCAAAAGGATTTGAATCGCACGCATGACAGCCTCCCCGCTTCAGAGGAGGCAGGCTAACCTTGCTTCACGCATACGACAACGCCCGCTGCAGACAGCGGGCGTTGGCAGAATAATGAAGCTAGCCGAATCAGGCTGCTGCAGTCGCCTCGGGGGCGGCAGAGGCCTTTTTGAGTGCGCGCTTGATCTTCAGGGCCTTGTCCGACAATTTCTCGTCGCGGGCCTTGAGCAGGAAGGCATCGAGCCCGCCAACATGATCAACGCTGCGCAGTGCCTTGGCGGCAATGCGGAGCTTGAAATTGCGGCCCAGCTTCTCGGAAGCCAGGGTCACATCGCACAAATTCGGCAGAAAGCGACGGCGGGATCTGTTCATGGCATGGGAAACATTATTCCCCGACATTACACCCGTACCGGTCAGTTCGCAGCGACGCGCCATAGTCGCACCTTTCCAAAATAAAAAACTTTCGCTCGGGTCTTGCGACCAGAGTGGGAGCGGGCGAGATAAAGGAGGCGGCCCGTCTCGTCAAGCTTGCGGCGTTCATCTTGCAGTGGGTTTGGGTATATTATTGCAGTATGAAGCCGTCAATTCGGACCTCCCGGTCCATCGCAAGGAGTATAGGGCGTGAAACATGTGTGGTTAGCAAGCGCTGCAGCGCTGGGTCTGATTGTCTCCGGCAGCGCCGGCATTGCCGATGAAGCCGCCGATGCGGGGGCATTGGCCCGCGCCGCCGGCACGCATGGCGTAACGGTGCAGTATTCCGGATCGGTGCTGATCTTCCAGGTTGCCGATATCAGTATCAGCAGTGAATTCGCCGATGACACCTACCAGGCTGCCGCGCGCTTCACCGCCGCTGGCCTCGCCGCGCTCTTCACCGATGCTGACATCGAGGCCGGCGTGAGCGGTTATCGCGATGGCGCCGAGCTCCAGCCCTATCGCTACAGCCATCTCAATCACGCCAGCTCGAAGAATCGCGTCGTCGGCATCGACTTCCCTGAGGGCATCGCCATGCCCGACGTCAATCCGCCCTTCGGCAATATGGGCGAACCGGCCGCGTCCGACGAGGACCGGATCGGCGCCCGGGACCCGATTTCCACCCTGCTCGCCATGGGGCTCGGTGCGGTGTCGACGGGGAGTTCACGCTGTGATGGCCGCCTGCCGGTCTTCGATGGCCGTGCCCGCTATAATCTGCGCTTCGAGGATGGTGGCCGCCGGGATGTCCGCACCCGTGCCTGGAGCGGCGAGGCGCTGGTCTGCCGGGCCTATTACGAGCCGATTTCCGGCTATGAAGCCGATGAATTCCCGACCGCCGAGGATATTGCCGAACCGATCGATTTCTGGCTCGCTCCCATTAATGGCGGCGAATTCTATGTGCCGGTTAAAATCCGCACCAATGCCGGTTTTGGCGGCGTCACCGTCTCGGCCCGCTCATTGGAAACCTACTGACCGCACCCGCCCCTCGCCGCCCCTGACCGGGTGGCCTAGACTTGTCCGACTCGATACGGGAGAGCGGCGTGACGACGCATCGCGACACCGACGGCCAGATCACCGCGGCCCTCGGTCCGACCAATACCGGCAAGACGCATCTGGCGGTCGAGCGTATGCTGGGCCGCGCTTCGGGCATGATCGGCCTGCCGCTGCGGCTGCTGGCACGCGAAGTCTATGATCGTGTCGTCCGCGCCAAGGGCGCCGCCGCCGTGGCCCTGGTCACCGGCGAGGAGAAAATCGTGCCGAAATCGGCGCGCTATTTCATCTGCACCGCCGAGGCGATGCCGCTCAATCTCAATGTCGCCTTCGTCGCGATTGACGAGGTCCAGCTCGCCGCCGACCCGGAACGCGGCCATGTCTTTACCGACCGCATGCTGTATTGCCGTGGCAGCCAGGAGACCATGCTGCTCGGTGCCGCCACGATGGGCCCGCTGATTCGCGAACTTGTGCCGGCAGCGCGCATCGAAACCCGCGAACGCTTCTCCCAGCTCGGCTATACCGGACCGGCCAAGCTGACGCGCCTGCCACGTCGCTCGGCGATCGTCGCCTTCTCGGCGGAGTCCGTCTACGCGATTGCCGAACTGATGCGGCGCCGGCGCGGCGGGGCCGCCGTCGTGATGGGCGGCCTGTCACCGCGCACCCGCAATGCCCAGGTCGAGCTGTATCAGTCCGGCGAAGTGGATTTCCTCGTCGCGACGGATGCGATCGGCATGGGGCTGAACATGGATGTCGACCATGTCGCCTTTGCCGAGAGCCGCAAGTTCGACGGTCGCAAGCGCCGCCGTCTCAGCGCCGCCGAGCTGGCCCAGATCGCCGGCCGCGCCGGCCGTTTCCGCAATGACGGCACATTCGGTGAGACGGCCGATTGCGGCGCCTTCGATCCCGATCTGGTGCGACGGATCGAGAATCACCAATTCGCACCCGTCACCAGGCTGCAATGGCGCAATCCCGATCTCGACGAGCGCTCGCTCGACAATCTGCTCATCTCGCTGGCCGAGCCGCCCGACCATCCGGCTCTGGAGCGGGCGCGCGAAGCGATTGACGAGCGCACCCTGGCGCTGCTCGCGTCTGATCCGGATGTCCGCGACCGCACCGCCTCCATGGCGGGCGTGCGGCGTTTGTGGGACGCCTGCCGCCTGCCCGATTTCCGCAAGGTCACCATCGATGCCCATGCCAATCTGGTGCGGACGATTTTCATGCATCTGACCGGGCCGGCCGGCCATCTGCCCGATGACTGGCTCAACGGGCATTTGCAGCGCCTCGACCGCACCGATGGCGAGGTCGATGTACTCGCCGCGCGCCTGACCCAGGTGCGCACCTGGGCCTATGCCGCTCACCGGCCCGACTGGACCGCCGATCCGGAGCAATGGCAGGAACGCACACGTGAAATCGAGGACGCGCTGTCTGACGCGCTGCACGAGAAACTGATGCAGCGCTTTGTCGACCGCCGCACCGGCGCGCTGATGAAGGGTTTGCGCGATGAGCGTGAAATGCTGGCCGGGGTCTCGCCCGAGGGCGAGGTGACGGTGGAAGGCCATTATGTCGGCCGGCTGGCCGGGCTTTCCTTCAAGCCCGACGCCCAGGGGCGCGAACTGGCCGCCCGGGCCCTGCGCTCGGCGGCGATCGAGGCGCTGCGCCCCGAGGTCAATCGCCGGCTCGGCGCCCTCGCCCGGGTCAGCCGCGACGAGATCATATTCGGCGAGGACGGCGCGATCAGCTGGCTGGGCGAACCGGTCGCCCGGCTCATGGCCGGACCGGAGCCCTTGCGGCCAGCGGTCACCCTGGTCGGTGCGGAAATCGGCGCCGCAGAGGCGCGCGCCCGGGCGCGCTCCCATCTGGAACGCCTGGTGAGCCAGCTGGCGCAGGCGCGTCTGGCGCCCCTGCTGAGATTGCGCGACAGCGCCAATGGCGACGCGCTGGCCGGCCTCGCGAGCGGCATTGCCTGGCGGATGTTCGAAGCGGGCGGCGCCTTGCCACGGCTCGATGTCGGCGATGAAATCCAGGCCCTGTCGCCCTCCGAACGCCGCGCCCTGCGCTCGCTGGGCGTCGAGATCGGCGAACACATGATCTACCTTCCGGCCCTGATCAAGCCGGCCGCGGCCCGGCTCAACAGCCTGTTGCGCGCCATCCATGCCGGTGACACCCGGCCCGCCTGGCGGCCGGCACCGGGCCTGACCTCCCTGCCGCGCGATAACAGCCGCTCGCCGGGGGATCATATCGCCATCGGCTATCAGCCCTGCGGCCCGCGCGCGGTGCGTTTCGACATTCTCGAACGGCTCGCCGACATGATCCGCGACGCCCGCACCGCTCAAGCCAAGGGACAGTTTGCGCTGACACCCGACATGACGGCCCTGCTGGGCTGTAATCTGGAGGATTTGCGCGGCATTCTCGGCTCGCTGGACTATCGGCGCCTGCACAAGGGCAAGCCGCCCGGGCCGGATGCGGGGGAAATCTGGATGCGCCGGCGCCGTGCGCCGCGCGCCGCACCGGCCGCCCCCGCGGCAAGCCTGCCTGACGCCGATAACCCGTTTTCCGCCCTCGCCAGTCTGAGCTTCGCCCCGCCGCCGGGCCGGCACGCCGCGGCCAGTGGCACCAAGCACCGCAAACGTGGGCGGCCACCCAGACAGAAGGCGAGTTCATGAGCGAGATGGCCGAAGGGCAAAGGATTGATCTCTGGCTCTGGCACGCCCGATTCTTCAAGACCCGGAGCCTGGCCACCACAATTGTCGCCAAGGGCCGGATTCGGGTGAGCTCCCACGGGCTGACCCGGCGGATATCGAAGCCGGCGACACTCGTCCGCGCAGGCGACACATTGACGCTGGTGCGAAACGGTTCGATTGTCTGCGTCACCATTCTGGCGCTTGCCGAACGGCGCGGCAATGCCACGCAGGCGCAGGCGCTCTACCAAATACCGGACGATGCGCCGCAGGAAACAGGCCTGCCCGGTGCAAGGCCGGAACAGAAAAACGGAAGCCATGACCGTGTCAGCGCCCGATAGGCTGGAGCCCGCCCATGTTTGACAAGCTGAAACAGATTTTCGGGCGAGACCCCGTGACACCGCGGCCCGAACTCGACCCCCATATTGCTGCAACGGCGCTGCTCGTGGAGGCCGCCCTCGCCGACGGTATTTATGCCGATTGCGAGCAGGATCAGATCCGGGACATCCTCACCGCAGCATTCCTGCTCGAGCCCGCTGCGGCCGAGAAGGTGCTGGACCAGGCTGAGGAATTGGCCGAGGGGGCGATCGATCATCACCGCTTCACCAAAGTCGTGAAAGTCTGCCTGAGCGAGCAGGAGCGCGTCGCCCTGATCGAGCAATTATGGATGGTCGCCCTTGCCGATGGCGAAAAATCACCCTTCGAGGACGCTTTCGTGCGCCGCATTGCGCCCCTGCTTGGAATTGATGACCGCGAGCGGATTTTTGCCCGCGCCCGTGCGGAAGCCAAGGTCCGCACCCGTTGACAAAATCGAGCCGGCAGCCCATGTCGGCCTCGACCTGCTAATCCCCTGCATGACCGGTAACCATGACCTATATCGTCACTGACGCTTGCGTACGCTGCAAATATACTGATTGCGTCGAAGTGTGTCCCGTGGACTGTTTCTACGAGGGCGAGAATTTTCTCGTCATCCATCCGGACGAGTGCATTGATTGCGGTGTTTGCGAGCCGGAATGCCCGGTCGAGGCGATCAAGCCCGATACCGAGGATGACCCGGACGGGAAGTGGCTGGCGATCAATTCGAAATTCGCCGAGACCTGGCCCAATATCACCGTCCGCAAGGATGCGCCCGCCGATGCCGATGCCCTGGCGGAAGAAACCGGTAAGTATGAAAAATATTTCTCGGAAAAACCCGGGTCCGGCGACTGAATCTTGCCGGATCACACGCGCTAGCGTTTGGATTTCACGTTATTTTGTGATATGTAAGTCACATTGATGGGCAGCGCGTCTGGTGCGGCCCGCTTTTCTACGTGGTGGTTCACACACAAATTTTGTCGATCTCGAAGCCGGATGGGTGCCGGAACTTCTTTGAGAACGCTCGGCAGGTTTTTGTGCCCGATCAGCAAATAGCAGCCGCGTGAAGAGCCTAGCGAGAGTGTATCAATGACGAAGAAAACCGCCAACGACAACAGATCTTTCAAACAAGGCGATTTCATTGTCTACCCGGCCCATGGTGTGGGTCAGGTATCCGGCGTTGAGAAAGATTCGGTCGCAGGTTTCGAAATCGAAGTTTACGTCGTGACCTTCGAACAGGATAAAATGACCTTGCGGGTGCCAACCGCAAAAGCCGATGTCTCCGGCATGCGCCCGCTCTCGAGCGACCGCATCGTCAAGGACGCGCTCAAGACCCTCAAGGGCAAGGCCCGGGTCAAGCGCACCATGTGGAGCCGCCGGGCCCAGGAATATGAAGCCAAGATCAATTCCGGCGATCTGATCATGATTGCTGAAGTTGTCCGCGACCTGCACCGCGCCGAAGACCAGCCGGAGCAGTCCTATTCGGAGCGCCAGCTGTATGAATCCGCTGTCGATCGCATGGTTCGCGAACTGGCCGCGGTCGAGAATATTGAGCATGAAAAGGCGCGCGATCTCCTGTCCGCCTCGCTGATCAAGAAAGCCGCCTAGGCTCTTCCCGGCGAGAAATGGCAGACACGACGCCTGTTGAGGAAGACGCCCGGCCCTGTGCCGGGCGTTTTTCGTTCAGGGCCCGGTTCAAGGGCGGGATCTGGACTGGAGATGAACTGGACAAGGTCTGTCCTGAGATGCAGGCCTCGAGCTCAGTGCAGGCCTCGAGCTCAGTGCAGGCCTCGAGCCCAGTGCGGGGCTCAGCCTCAGCCTCCATCGTCCAGCAGCTCGATCCGTTCGGGATGATCGATCCGCATCAAGGGTCCATTCTCCGACTCGATCCAGCCGCGCACGCGGATGCGCTGACCGTTGAGCTCCGCCAGCGGACGGCCCGCCTCCTCGAAGGCCGCCTCATCGCGCGCCTCGACCACCACGGTGAAGTCGGTGCGGTAGTCGAGCCCAAAATTGATATAGGTCCGGCCTGACTGCAGCCGGGTCACATCCACCACACGCCCCTCGACCAGCTGAATCGAGCCGATATCCTGGGCCAGGGCATCGGGGTGGGTGTCGCGGATCCGGTAGGCCGGATTACGCCACAGGCCGGCACGCCCGGCACGGGCCTGCGCCTCGATCAGAAGCAAAGGCGCCGCCGCCTGCCGGTTTCCAGCATGCGTCAGCACGCGCGCCAGCCCCGCCGACACCATTTCCGCCTGCACCCAGTGATCCTCGCCGTCAGCCGGTCGATAGACCTGGGCGAGCGCCCGGTCATAGCGGTCGCGCTGCAAGCCATCATAGCTCAGCCTCACATTCTCTCCCTCCAGCCGGGCCTGCAGCCAGCTGGCCGCAGACGCTTCATCCGGCGCATCGAGCTCCGCCAGCCGGACCTCAAGCGCTCCATCGGACGTGTCCAGCAAAAGGCTGAGCGGACCGGAGACTCCTGTCACCTGTCCGGTTTCGCCCGCTTCGAAGCCGGGTTGCGGCGCCCCGCATGCCATCACCAATAGCATTGCCGCCAGTTTGAAGATGTCAGGCATGTCCTCCTCCACCAGATATTTGCTGGCTCCACCAGATATTTGCTGGCTCCACCAGATATTTGCTGGCTCCACCAGATATATGATCGACACCATGATACACTCTTAGATTGCTTTTTCAAGATGCAACCCGTGCGGGAGGCGACAGCTCGCCGCTGTCACGCGCGGCCGGCGCGGCGCCGGCGTTTACCAATCCTTTCATCCTCAGCCGCTAGCTCTACAGGAGATATTGATCAGGGATTCGCGACATGACCGCCCACGCCTATAATCACGACACAGAAAAACAGGATGACCGCAGCGGCGCGGCCAACGCCGCCCGGGCGATCGCGGAATCGATCAGCGAGACTGCCGCACGTGCCTCGCAAGGTGCCGACGCGGCCCAGATTGCGCGCGATACGATGGATCAGATCGAGGAATCGAGCCAGGTGCTCGAGCGCCGGGTCGAGGCCCTCACCGATGCCTCCAAGCGCATCAACGCCATCCTCACGACGATTGAAGCGATCGCCAGCCAGACCAATCTGCTGGCGCTGAACGCCACGATCGAAGCAGCCCGGGCTGGCGAAGCCGGTCGCGGTTTTGCTGTCGTCGCAGGCGAAGTGAAAGCCCTGGCCGGCCAGACCGCCAAGGCCACCGAAGACATTGCCGCACGCATTTCGGCCCTCGACAATGAGGTGAAGGAAATCCTCGACGGCGTACGCGGTTCCGGCGTCTCGGTCGCCCGCGGCAAGGAAGCCGTCGACCAGATGACCCGCGCCACACAGGAAGTCTCGCACCAGCTCAACCGGATCCGCGACCAGGTGCGCTGAGCCGCCAGGCCGGCAATAAACGAAACAGGGGCGGCAGGCTGCACAGCCTCGCCGCCCTTTTTCATGCGCGTGGCGGCGCCGGGCGACGGCCGGACATGCCCGAGTGTGCCCGGGAATTGTCACTGCCCCCCGATCTCGGGCAAGGTCACAGCATCGAAACCCAGGTGACTTGCAGGAGCAGCATCATGAGCCATACCCCCCACGAACTCGCGGCCGACTTCCCCGAATATGCAGAGCAATTGCATAAATTGAAGGAAAGCAACGCCCATTTCCAGAAACTCGCCGACAGTTATCACGCCATCAATCGCGACATTCACCGTGCCGAAACCAATGTCGAACCGACATCGGACGACCAGCTGACCGATATGCGCAAGCGCCGCATGGTGCTGAAGGATGAAATCAACGCCTTGCTGAAATCCACCGCGTAAACGCGGGTCGTGATGCCAATGGGCATGCTTGCCAGTGGATTGAATGGCGGGGCTTGATTTGAACGCCCCGCTATATCAGGAAGAGTCACACTGAGACCCCGTAGCTCAGCAGGATAGAGCAACAGATTCCTAATCTGTAGGTCGCGCGTTCGAATCGCGCCGGGGCCACCATTCTTCGCGGCAAAGCCGCGAAGAATGCCCCGCCATAGCCCGCAGGGCGAAGGGGGGCTGGCTTGGGAAATCCTGGCTTTGGAGAAAACTTTGCGTTCGAGCCCGGTCAGATTCTGAATTCAATAGATTTTTTTGAGGCTCCGCTCGGAAAACATGTGCCTGTCACCAATTGCTTGTGTCACCAATTGCTTCGTGAAGCTTGCCGGCGATCGCGCCGTCCATTTTTGCGGACTGGCAATCAGGGCTTTTTGCGATCGGCACGATTACGAAAGCCGACAATTGCCAGTGTGATCAGCACGGCCAGGACGGCCCATGCAATCGCAATGGCCACGCTCAAGGGCAACACCGTCGATAACAAGGACGGCCCGGTCCCTGTCAAAAATTCCAGATAGAGCGTGTATATGACGAGCGCAAGTTCGAGGGCACCCACCCCCCAAATGAAGATGGGTTGAAAAGTCGCGGTGAACCGCTTTTCGAATTCTCGCTGAATTTTCATAGCGATAGTGTTACCCTAACCGTTCAAGTCAAGGCAAGGGCGTCGACAATATTTCTGCCCGGCAAACCATTGAAAAGACGAGCGCCATATACGCCACGGCTTACATCCAACCCCGTGAGTTGGCATCAAGAACGCGTCATTCCCAAGCTCCAGGTCGCGCATTCACATCGCGCCGGGGCCACCATGCTTCCCGGCAAAGCCCGAAAGGGCGAAGGCGGCCCGCTGACGCGCAGCTTATCCACCCCAAGCAGTGGCGGACTATAATCAATGGATTTTCGCGCTCTTTGACATTGTTGGCCCCACCCCTATTTCCCCACCGTCAGCCGGGCGGCGGGGCGTTGTGACAGGCGCCCGGGACATGACAGCCCGTGACAGGTGACAGTCTGACTGTCACCCGCGCACGGCCTGCATCCCCCCGCGCTACAAAGCTAATCCGTGCGCCGTGACAGGATGGCAGACAGTGTATTTCAGTGACAGGGCAAATTCGGGCCCTCGCCCCAGCCCCTAGCCCAGCGTCGCCATATCGACGACAAAGCGATATTTCACATCGCCCTTGAGCATGCGCTCATAGGCGTCATTGATGCCGTCCATCGGGATGATCTCGATGTCGGAGACGAGGCCGTGCTTGGCGCAGAAATCCAGCATCTCCTGGGTTTCCGCGATGCCGCCGATCAAGGAACCGGCGATGGCGCGGCGGCGGCCGATCAGGCGGCCGACGGAGGGCGATGGATGCGCCACTTCGGGCACACCGACCATCACCATGGTGCCGTCGCGCTTGAGGCAGTCGAGGAAGGGATCGAGATTATGCGCCGCGGCGACGGTGTTGAGGATGAAGTCGAGCTGGCCGCGCATGGCTTTCATCTGGTCGCGATCCTTGGAGATCACGACTTCGCTGGCGCCGAGGCGCTTGGCGTCTTCCGCCTTGCCGGGCGAGGTCGTGAAGAGCACGACTTCAGCGCCCATCGCGGCGGCGATCTTGACGCCCATATGGCCCAGTCCGCCCAGACCGACGACACCGACGCGCTGGCCGGGGCCGACCTTCCAGTGGCTGAGCGGCGAATAGGTGGTGATGCCGGCGCACAGCAGCGGTGCCGCACCGGCCGGATCCATGCCCTCGGGCAGGCGCAGGACAAAATCCTCCTTCACCGTCATGCGCTGGGAATAGCCGCCGAAGGTGTGGGTCCCGTCCGCAAGGCGGCCATTATAGGTGCCGGTCATCCCGGTTTCGCAATATTGCTCCAGCCCGTCATCGCAGCTGGTGCAATGGCCGCAACTATCGACCATGCAACCGACGCCGACCTTGTCACCGGTCTTGAATTTGGAGACGCCGTCACCGACCGCCGTCACCGTGCCGATGATCTCGTGGCCGGGCACGCAGGGGTAAAGCGTATTGCCCCACTCGCCGCGCGCCTGGTGCAGATCGGAATGGCAAACGCCGCAATACGCGATCTCGATCAACACCTCACCCTGGCCCGGCTCACGGCGATCAAAACGGATCGGCGCCAGGGCGGCGTCGGGGGCAGAGGCGGCGTAACCGAGAGAAGCGGGCATGGGGGGATCCTTGTGGGTGGTTTGGTTCGTCAATCTAGGCGCTTGAGGCCGCGGGCGAAAGCACCGGCACTCACCGCAGCCCGATAATCCCCGCCTGGCCGCCGAACACGCCGCTTTGGCCGCGATGGTGGGCGCGGCGGGCGGAGAAGAGACGGGGCTCTTCGGCATAGGTGCACAGGTCCGAGCGCTCGATCTGACGCGCCGGGATGCCGGCAGCGATCAGCTGGCGGCGGCAGGCTTCGCCGACATCGAGCCGGGCGCCGCCCTCCTCGTCCGGCGAGATGAGGATGCCGGCAGTGTCGGCGAAGATGGCCTCGAATTGCGCCACGACTTCCGGGCCGACGCGGTAATTGGCGGCCGAGATCGACGGGCCTATGGCGGCGATCAGGTCGGCGGGGTCGGTGCCATATTCGCGCCTCAGGGCGGCGACGGTTTCGCCGGCGATATCGAGCACCGTGCTGCGCCAGCCGGAATGGATCGCGGCGACGGCGCGGCGTTTCGGATCGAACAGCAGGATCGGGGTGCAATCGGCGGTCTGGCAGACCAGGCCGATGCCGGGCCGGTCGGTGATCATCGCATCGGCCTCACCGGCGGCCTGATCGCCCCGGGGCGCCGCATCGACACGCACCACGGCATTGCCATGCACCTGGATCGCGAAGGCGAGATAATCCAGCCCCAGCGCCTGGCGCACGCGTGTCCGATTGGTCGCGACATGTTCGGCGCTGTCGCCGCGCGAGCGCGTCATGTTGAGCGAGGCGTAAGCGCCCTCGCTGACACCGCCGGCGCGGGTAGTGAAGGCGTGGACGAGATCATCGCGCACCAGCAGGGGCGCGGTGAGAAGATCAAGGCTCATGGCAAGAATCCGATGCGATCGCGGCCGAGATCATAGCCCTGGCGCGCCATTTCGATCTCGGCCAGCGCGGTGTCGAGCGCCGACCAGTCATCATCCTCGGCGATGCGGGCCCAGATCGCCTCGACGACATCGATCGTCATCGCGATCGGCTCGGCGCGCGCGAAATACGCATGTTGCAGCCGCTCCGGCCGCACCGGCTCGTGCTGCATGAAAAGCTCATGCCAGGCCTCGAAGGCCTCACCGGTATAGGCCGCACCGCGCGGGCCCTGCAGGGCGCGGGCCTGCGAGGCGGCGCCGCAGAACCAGTCGAAGATCGCCGCCTCCCAGGGCAGGCGGGTGGCGTGCATGAAGGCGAGGAAGGCGCGCAGCATGGCCTCGTCATTTTCGTCACCGTTTGAGGCGATGCCGAAGCGGGCGAGGAAAGCGTCCAGCAGGGCCTGGCGGTAGAGCGCCGGGAAAGTGTTGAGCGCCGCCTCGAGGCTTTCGCGCTCGCCAACCAGAGACAGGGCGCCAGCCAATTGCTGCAGCGCCCAGAACACCGCTTCCGGCTGGCGCGCATAGGCATAGAGCCCGCTCTCGTCGAAATAGGCGGCCGTGAAGCCGGGATCGTAATGCGGCAGGAAACGCCAGGGGCCGTAATCAAAACTCTCGCCGGTCAGGTTGAGATTATCGGTATTGAGCACGCCGTGCACGAAACCGGCCGCCATCCAGCTCGCCGCAAGCCGGGCATTGGCGGCGACGACGGCTTCGAGCAGCGCCGCCGGGCGGTCCTCGCTTTCGGCCAGCGCCGGATAATAGTCGGCGATGGCGTGATCGATCAGCGCGGTGATGCGTTCGGGGCTTTGCTCATAGGCCTGGCGCTGGAAGCTGCCGAAGCGCAGATGCGAATGGCCCAGCCTGGTCATCACCGCCGAGCGCGTTGGCGAGGGCTCGTCATGGCGCTGCAGCGGCTCGCCGGTCTCGAACACGGCGAAGAGTTTGGAGGTGTAGACGCCCAGCGCCTCGAGCATCTGGGCGGCGAGAATCTCGCGCACGGCGCCCTTCAAGGTCAGCCGGCCATCGCCGGAGCGTGACCAGGGCGTCTGGCCCGAGCCCTTGGTGGCGAGATCAAGCAGACGCCCCTGCCGGTCGCGCAATTGCGCAAACAGGAAGCCGCGGCCATCACCGATCTGCGGGTTATAGCTGCGGAATTGATGCCCGTGATAACGCATCGCCAATGGCTCGGGGAGATTGTCCGGCAAGGCTTCAAAGCGCTGGAAATGCGCGATGCGGGCGTCCGCGTCGAGCGTCTCCAGCCCGGTCGCGCCGGCCCAGCGCCCATTCCAGAAACGCTCGATAGCGGCCGGAAAGGCGGCCGGCTGGACCGGGTCGGCAAAATCGGGGCCCAGGGCCATGAAGCGCGGATCGGGCGTGTAAGGCGTATTGTTCGACATGGTGACGAGCTAAGCACTTGCCGCGCAAAACGCAAATGCCTCAGTCGCGCAGGGCATCACCGAGAGCCAGCGCGGCCTTGTCGATCAGCGAGCGGGCACCGGGCAGAACCGCGGTCAGGTTGAAATAGCCGTGCGGCAGCGCCTTGCCGAGCTTGTAGTCCACAGGCACCCCGGCCGCGATCATACGGTCCCGGTAGGCCCGTCCCTCATCCATCAGCGGATCGAGCTCGGCCGCTGCGATATAGGCCGGCGGCAGACCGGCCAGATCATCCTCGAGCAGGGGCGAGGCGCGCTTGTCGCTGGCGTCTTTTTCATCGGCGAAATAATAGCGCGCGATCTGATCCAGGGTGATCGCGGAGAAGATATGGCCTTCCAGCGCCTTGAGTTTGGACTTTCGGCGCTCGACCATTTGCAGCAGCGGATAGATCAGAAGCTGGAAGCGCAATTGCCTGCGCCGCGCCTGGGCCAGCATGGCTGCGAGCCCACCGCCGGCAGAATCGCCCGCCACCGCCAGCCGCGCCGGATCGGCACCGACAGCGGCCGCGCCCTCACCGGCCAGCCAGTCGAAGGCCGCGAGCACATCCTCAACGGCGGCCGGGAAAACATGTTCGGGCGAGAGCCGGTAATCAATGGCCAGCACGCGCACGCCGCCAATCGCGGCGAGGCGCCGGCACAGCGCGTCATGACTATCGAGATCGCCGATGACATAGCCGCCGCCATGGCAAAACAGCAGGCAGGGCGCCGGTGCCGTCGAGCCATTGGGGATATAGAGCCGGGCCGGGATCTCGCCGGCCGGCCCCGGAATTACCAGATCGCGCACCGCCTCGACCGGCGGCGGCGTGACATCGATATGCGGCGCGGCGTCGTGCAGGGCCTTGCGCATATGCGCCGCGGTACGGCCGGGCTCGAAAGGGTCTTCGAGGCCGAATTTGTTCAGGGCGCGGGTCCAGGGAGAAGTGTCCATGGCGCTGGATTAGCATAGGCGGAAGCGGTCGCCTATCGCGCCATTTTGCCTCGGCAGGGGCTGGATTTGTTCGGCAATAGCGGAATGCCCGCCGCCCTCCGGCAGGCGATGCGGCCCGGCACATTCAACCGGCGATCGAGTGATCCGTGCCGGAAAATCCTGCACAGGTCGAATTGAGCACTTTGTCGCTGGAACGCTCCACAGCATATTGCTTGTGAATGCCCCGCAATCATCAAGGAGACCACATGTTCAAGGTCGCAAAAACTCAGCACGTTCTGGCCGTCAACAATTTCGCTGCGGCCGTGAAGTATTTTACGGAGAAGCTGGGCTTCACGTTGAATGACACGATTGGCGGCTGGTGTTTCCTGCAGCTGGATGATTTCCATCTGATGGTGGGAGATTGTCAGGGGGAAGTCCCCGCCAGAGAGACGAATAATCACGCCCTGTTCGCTTATGTGAATTGCGAGGGCATAGATGAACTCTACGACCAATACAGGAGAAATGGCGTCCGCTTCAATCAAACCATCTCTGACAAACCCTGGGGCTTGAGAGAATTTGGCGTTGAAACCCCCGAGGGACACCGGATCATGTTCGGGCAGACAATCCCGGCCTAGCGAGCCCGCGCGGGTCACATGATCGCATTGGCATGACGCAAGCCGCTAGTGGATCGAGAGCGAGCCCGTCCGGCCCAGGCGTCCGGCGAGCGCGTCTTCCATCACCGAGCGCAGGGCGCGCCAGGCATCAGCGCCCTCGACCTTGCCCTGGCCATCGAGATCGGTGACCGCCTCATCGGCATAACCGATCGCGTTCGGCCCGTGCAGATCGACCAGGGTCCAGGCAATCTGGCGGATGTCTTCGACGGTGATTTGGACGTGCGGGGGCATGATGGGGCTCTCCGGAGCATTGAGGTCTTGCCGGAATATCAGCAAGCCCGGGGCCACGCCGCGCCTGACACGCCTATAGCAATTTCAATGACTTGGAGAACGCAGCAAGAATCCCCCTGCGGTCAGGACTGCCCTCAGGTCTTTTTTGCCGAGTCGATCCGGCCCGGTGCATAGCCGCCCTGTTCGAGATAATCGATCTCTTCCGGCGTGCTGGTGCGCTGCAGGGCTTCATTGCGATACGGGAAACGGCCAAAGCGGCGAATGACGTCGCGATGTTTGACGGCGTGTTCGTGAGTGCCCTGACCGGCGAGCCGCTCGGCGGCCAGCGCGACACAATAATCCTGGTCGCCCAGGGCTTCCGAATGCATGAAAGGCATATAGACGAAGGCGCGATGCTCTTCGGCAATCGCCCAGTCGAAGCCACGCTCGATCATGGAGCGCGCGACCTGGCGGGCAAGCGCATCGAAGGCGAAGGCCTTGCCGGAACCGCGCCAGATATTGCGCGGGAATTGATCAAGCAGCAGGATCAGGGCCAGCGCGTCCTCTGCATCGCCCTGCCAGGGATGTTCGCCGGCGCGCAGCGCAGCCGCCTCGCGTTCGACGCAGGCAGCAAAACGCCGCCGCATCCGGGCATCGAAATCCGGCGAGACGCGATACCAGGCCGCCGGACCGGCCTCGTCAAACCAGAATGTGCGGATATCCGCTGCAGTGATCGCCGGGGCCGTCATACGCGCAACCGCCCGTCGACAATCTGCTCATAGAGCTCGCGCGTCAGCCGGACATATTTTCCAATCACCGGATGATCGACATAGAGCGGATCCTCGATCTGATCGGGATCGAAGCCCTCCTTGACGAGCTCGACCTTGCGCAGCTTGAACGTGCCTGTCGTGTCGGTCTGCTGTTGCAGGCGCAGAAAGAGCGGGCGCGCGAAGGCCGGCAGGGCATTGTGGATATGCTCGTGCAGGGCCTCAAGATCGACGACATGAGGCCCGGCGACCAATGCCGCCATCCCGGCCCGGCCCGCATGGCCCTGAACCTCGACGCCATAGACATTGGCCTGTTCGATACCGTCGAAATTGAGCGCCTCGGCCACCTCGCCGGTCGAGACATTCTCCGACTTCCAGCGATAGGTGTCGCCGACCCGGTCGACGAAATAATAATAGCCCAGCCGGTCGCGCGTCATCAGATCGCCGGTGCGGAACCAGGCATCGCCGGGTCTGAAGACATTGCGCAGGATCTTCTTCTCGGTGTCTTCCTCGCTGCCATAACCGTCAAAGCGGAAACGCGCATCTTCGGGATCAATACGTCCGATCGCCTCGCCCACCTCGTCGGGGGCACAGGGGACGCAATGGCCCTTGGCATCGCGCAGCGGCATTTCGGTCTCGAGGTCGAACTTGACCAGGTCGATATTGAAACGGCTGCGCAGATAGGCGGGCACGCGCCCAATGGCGCCGGGATGATTAGTGGCGTTGACCAAGCCGACATTGCCTTCAGTCGAGCCGTAGAATTCAACAATTTGCGGCAGTTTGAAACGCGCCTGGAATTGCTCCCAGACATCGCGGCGCATGCCATTGCCGATCGCACAGCGAAGCTGGTGGGCATGTTCCTCGGGCACTGCCGGTGAATTGACCAGGAAACGGCAAAGCTCGCCGACATACATGAAGAGAGTCGCGCCAAAGCGAACCGTATCGGGCCAGAAGGCGGAGGCAGAGAATTTCGGCCGGATTACCAGGGCACCGCCATAGGTGAGCGCGCAGCCGACGCCGCACAGTCCGCCGGTCGCGTGATAGAGCGGCAGGACCATCATCATGCGGTCCTGCTCGGTGCATTTCGCCGCGATGCCGAAAATATTGAGATAATACAGCGCCCGCACATGCGTCATCAGCGCTGCCTTGGGCAGGCCGGTCGTGCCGCTGGTGAACATTTTCAGCACCGGCTCTGAAGGCTTGACCGATGCCCGCACGGACGGATCAGGCCGCTGATCACTCTGGCGCTGCAGCGCCGCGTTGAAATCGCGCGAGCCGGCAAATTGGCCATCAACGCACCAGGCTTGTGCCTCGACACCGCCGCAGGCCTCGGCCGAGAGATAGGCTTCGGCCAGGGAGGCCTCGACGATGGAATGGCGGGTCTCGCCAATCGTCAGGCAATGGGCGAGCGACTTGCCCTGCAGCTGATTATTGATCAGCGAGGTCACCAGACCGACCTTGGACAGGCCAAACCAGACAGCGATATATTCCCAGCGATTGGACATGAAGAGGGCGACGGTCTCGCCGGGCTTCATGCCCTGTTCGAGGGCCCAGTGAGCGACCCGATTGGCGTAGGCTTCGAACCGGGCATAGCTGACCTCACCCTCATCGGTGAGCGCCATCGGCCGGTCCGCGAAACGGTCGACGGTCTTTTCGATATGATCGGGCACGCGCAGGCCTGATGCCGGCCCGACCTTCTTGATCTGACCGAGGACGCGCAGCATCGCCGACATGAATTCGACTTCACGCGTTATCGCGGTGAATACTCCCATAGGCCAATTCTCCCGATTGGTTTTCGCCAGAGTATGTGCGTCCGGGTTACCGTCAAGCAAAGGGCGGCATTGCGCAGGTGTTGTGAACGAAGTTTCACAAGGTTACGGACAAAATCTGCGGCAAGCGGCGGCCTAGCGGTAGCGCCGCACCCGGGTCTCGGTGATGAAGGCGAAGCAGACCGCCAGCAGGGCCAGGTCCTTCAGCAGGAAATGGCCGCTGCGCGAGAGGGCTGGAAAACCACCGAGATCCGCCTCCCAAGCGCCGGGATAGGTGACCAGGAATGACAGCGTCAGCGCGAAGGTGATGACCGACATCACCAGCCCGATCCGGAACAGGCGCGGATTGAACCAATAGCCCAGCAAAGCCAGCGCAGTGAAGAGTTCGATCACCCCGATCAGGCCCGAGATCACACGTTCGGGGATGAAGGCCTGCATCCAGGAAAACAGCGGACTGCTGGCAATCAGCGGCGCGATCCCGGCCGCTTCGGCGGCGGTGAATTTCATCAGGCCGATCCAGGCCAGCACGATGAAGAGTCCGCCCCACATCACCGGCAGGCTGAGCGCGCGGGTCTTGCTGGTCCGGTTGGAGAAGATGCGCGAATTGTCGAAACTGCCGGCCCACAGGGCCAGGCCGAGAATGGCGATATATTTCAGAATGCCCTGCCCCGACCCGATCGCCGGAAACCCGCCCTCGGCCTCGAGCCAGACGGGGTTGGTCAGCAGTGCTGTCGCCGCCAGGGCAGCGAATATCCCGAGGAGGACGAAGCCGATACGGCGGAAACTGCCGAGCGGCAGGGGTGCCCCGATCAGCACGGCCATCACGATCTGGTAAATCCCCAGCGCCCGGGCGGCCGAGGCGGCCTGGTCTTCGAGGCCGGACAGGAAGGCATGACCGGTGATCCACGTCCCGACAACGGTTTCGCCGACCGGCGTGAAGCCCATCGCACCGAACCAGAAAAAGATGACGGCAAGGCTCGCGCGGGCGAACAGCAAGGCATTGGTTGTGGATGGCACGAACCGGTCTCCTGATGGGCGCCCGGAAACGCTAGCACCGGTCCGCGCCGGTGGCGAGGGTGACGGCAGATTCGGGACGGAACCGGTCTGTCGAAAAATGGTGCCCCTGGCCAGACTCGAACTGGCACTCCGTGAGGAAACGGATTTTGAATCCGTCGCGTCTACCAGTTCCGCCACAGGGGCTAACCGTGGGAAATGCAGGAGGCGCAAGCTGACGATCCGCGCGCCCGCTGTCAACGGCCCAATGCGCTCGACCGGCAGCCCTCGTACAGCTAGGCTTGCGCGCGATTTTCGATCCAGGATGTCCGATGACCGAAACGACTGCCCCGCGCGGGCTGATTGGCGCCCTCGAACAGATTGCCGACGGCGCTGGCGAGGAGGGGATGAGCCTCGGTGAATTCGTTGATGCGCTGGGCGAACGCGCCTTCGGCATCATCCTGTTCGCGATGGCGCTGCCCGTCTCCATCCCCTTCCTTTATGGCGTGCCGCAAGTGATGGCGCTGCCAATGATGGCCCTGTCGGTGCAGATGGTGATGGGCCGGGGCGAACCCTGGCTGCCGGCGCGCTTCAAGGCCAGCCGGCTGGAAAAGCGCGGCCTGACGCGGATGGCACAGGGCGGACGCAAATGGTTTGGCTGGCTGGAAGCGCTGGCGCGGCCGCGGCTGACGGCATTGTCGGGCCCGACGGCGGAACGCCTTGTCGGCGGCATTTTCGTGATTTTCTGCACCAGTATCCTGATCCCGCTGCCGGCGACCAATACAACGCCGGGGATTGCGCTGGCGATTGCGGCGCTTGGCCTGCTGACGCGCGATGGCCTGCTGGTGCTTGCCGGCCTGGTACTCGGCTTGGTCTGGATCGCGCTGCTGCTGGTTTTCGGACATGCGGTGATTGATGTCATCAAGACTTACCTGCAATCTGTCTTCTAGAATTCGTTTTCCTGTGTGCGCATTCGTCACGGTGCGAGCCCAATCAAGGTCGGTAATCATGCCCGAGATGAACCCTGTCCTGTCCCGTTTTCCCTTGACCCGATGGCCGCTCCTGCTCGCGGGCGGCTCGCTGTTGATGATGTTCGGCGCCTGGGGATTTCAATATATCGGCCATTACGACCCGTGCGCGCTCTGCTATGACCAGCGCCATATCCACATGGCCGTGATCGCGTTTGGCTTTGCCGTCGGTTTCGCGCTGATGATCAAGCCCGAACTCGCCCGCTTCGCGCCCTGGGCGCTGTTCGCGATGGCGGCCCTGCTGCTGTATTCGGCCGGTTTCGCCGGCTGGCATGCCGGGATCGAGAATGGCTGGTGGGACGGCCCGGCCAGCTGCACGGCCTCCGGCGGCGGCAGTATCAGTGCTGCCGATATCATGGCCGCGCTCAATGGCGAGCGACCGGTCGTGCTGTGCGACGAGGCCGCCTGGCGCATGCTGGGCATTTCCATGGCCGGCTATAATGCGCTGATCTCTGCAGGGATGGCGGCGGTCGCAGCCTGGGTCGGCTATCGCGGGCTGACAGCATCATGAGCAACCGCGCCGCCAACAGCGCCGGCACGCCCGGCGAGATCATCCCCCAACCCGGCATCCCCCTGCCCGGCAAGCGCCGCGACCCCAACCGGATCGAGCAAATGCTGCGCGTCGACCATGCCGGCGAATACGGAGCGGTGGCAATTTATGGTGGTCAGCGCGCGATCTACGGCAAGCTGCCGCACAAGGCCCGCATCGCCCGCCAGCTCGAGGAGATGGAAGCCGATGAACAGGCCCATCTCGACGCTTTCGACGCCCTGCTGGTCGAACACCGGGCCCGACCGACCGCCCTGGGCCCGATCTGGAACATGGCCGGTCACGCGCTCGGCGCGGTGACAGCCCTGATGGGTGACAAGGCGGCGCATGCCTGCACCGAGGCGGTCGAGACCGTGATTGAACAGCATTATGCCGGCCAGATCACCGAGCTGCGCGCCATGGGTGAGGACACGCTCGCCGACCGGTTCGACCAGTTCCGCCTGGAAGAGCTGGCCCATCGTGACCTCGCCGTCGAGGAAGGGGCCAAACAGGCCCCGGGCTATCCGCTCCTGTCCGGACTGATCCAGGCCGGTTGCCGGCTGGCAATCAAGGTCAGCGAAAAAGTCTAGACCGGAAGCCGCACCACAAACACCGTACCTTCAGGGCCGGTCGAGACCAGTTCGATATCCCCGCCATGCGCCCGAGCGAGCTCGCGCGCAATCGACAGGCCGAGCCCGGTCCCGCCGCGCTTGGTCGAGCCGGCGAAGGGACGGAAAAGCTTGTCCTGCGCCCGCAGCGGCAGGCCCGGCCCGGTATCGCGCACCTCAATGCGGAGGAGACCGGCCTCGCCGCTGGCGCTCACTTCGAGCACAGCCTGCGCATCACGGCCGGCCATCGCCTGGATCGCATTGCGGAACAGGTTGAGAAAGATGCGGTGCCCATGGTCGGGATCGGCCTGGATGACCTGGTCAGGTCCGGCAAGATTGCGCCAGTCAATGCCGGTCCCGCCCTCGAGCAGAAGCGCATCATCAGCGGCCTCTTCGAGCAGATCGGCGAGGATCACACTCTGTCTCACGGGCGGGCTTTCCTCGGCGCGGCCGAAATCCAGCGTCGCCTCACACAGACGCACGCCGCGATCGACGGCGCGTACCAGACGCTGGCCCATGGCGCGCACGCGTTCATCACTGTCGGTGGCCAGCCGGTCGGAGACGAGCTGGGCGCTGGCGAGCACATTGCGCAGATCATGATTGATGGTGGCGACCGCTTCGCCCAGCGCCGCGAGCCGCTCGCGCTGGTGCAGCGCCTGACGGATTTCCGTCTGCATCCGCGCCAGTTCGGTCTCGGCCTGGCCAATCTCATTGCGCGCACCGCCGGGTCGTATGGTGCGGGCCGGATCATTGGGCGCGTCGCGGAAGCGAATCATTGCCGTCGCCAGCCGCCGCATCGGTCGCACGAAGAGGTAGAAGAGCGACAGATAGATAATCACGCCCACGCCCAGCGCGATCAGGACGGAATAGGCCAGATAGCGACGCGAGAAATCAGCCAGCGCGGCCTTCAGCGGCGCCTCCGGGACGATGACATCGATCAATTCATCGGGGCGCCCCATCGGCGTGGCGCGAATCCGCACGAAACGGCCGGGGCCGGCGGTCAGCGTCCCGACCGTGTCGCGCACATGGCCGACCCAGCCAGTGGTGCGCACATCGCTCTCCACCAGGGGACCATCAATCGGGCCGGCATAGAGGACCAGCTCATTCATGCCATTGCGCACACGCGACACGGCGACCGCGTCAGCGCCCGCCAGCAGTGCCCAGACCTCATCCTCGCCCAGAGCACCGCCCGGAGCGACATCGGCCGCGAGCGCGGCCAGGTGCGCCGCCTCGGCCCGGCCCATCATCCATTGCAGGCGGTACGCCGCCGAGGCGGGGAAGTAGACCAGCACGACGCCAATCGCGATCAGGCCAACGGTCAGCATCAGCAATTGGCCCGGCAGGCTCTCGATCAGCCCGCGGCAAAGCGCAGCAACAGCGCCGCCCAGCCGGTTCAGGCGCGCGCGGGGGGCGTCCGGGTTTGGGGGCGTCGGATCATTCATCGGTAGCGTGCCGCATATCGGAGGGCCGCGATTGCGGCAAGGCTTCGCCACTCCGGCGCCGGACCCCGATCCGGTGCCCGATCGCGACACCCGCCATCAGCACAACCATCGCCACCGCCACCAGGAAGGCGGGACGCGTCAGGTCGGACAGACCCGGGCGTACGCCGGCCTCGACCAGTTCGCCCAGTCCCGCCCCCAGATTGGCGTAGAGAATGATGGAGGGCAGAGAGCCGAACAATGTGCCGGCGAAATAGGGAAGGAATCGATGCCCGAGCAGGGCCGCGGCGAGATTGACCAGGAAGAAGGGCAAGGGCAGCACGCGCAGCAGAACGATGTAGGCGAATTCATTGCGCCGAAATCCGGCCGCAAACCGGGCAATGCGGGCGCTGAAGCGTTGCCGCAATCCCGGCCCGGCCAGATAGCGCATGATCAGCCAGGCATTGGCCGCGCCGAACACAATCCCGAAGGCCGAGGCGGGAATCGCCGCTGTACTGCCCAGCAGAAAACCGGCGCCAATGGTGAACCAGAGCGCGCCCGGCAGCGAGACCGTGACCGCGAGCATGTAGAAGACGGCATAGACCATACTGGCGAGCAGGAGATGATCCTCTGTCCAGCCCGCCCATCCATCAGCCCCCATCGCGCCAAGCAGGGCCTGGGGCGAAGCGCCGAGAAAAAGCGCTGTCAGCATGACGCCCAGCAACAAACCCCCGGCCACAAGCCGCAGGCGGATCGGTGTCTTCACGGCCGCAGGATCGATTGATACCGGTTCATGCATTGGCTATCCCTACACCGTCACTGCAATTTCGACACCCTGCGCTGATGCGAATAACTGCCCGCGCGCTTGACGCCTGCTCTACATATGCGTATTAGCGCCGCTCTTGAATTGATCGCCGATGGAGCGCGACCGTGAAACGCACTTTTCAACCGTCCAAGCTCGTCCGCGCACGCCGGCACGGCTTCCGGGCCCGCATGGCCACCAAATCTGGTCGTATTATCCTGGCTCGCCGCCGGGCCAAAGGTCGCAAGCGGCTCTCCGCTTAACGATCATGGACACCACGCCGCCAGCCATCGACCGGCTGAAAAAGCGGCGTGAATTCCTGTACTGCGCGCAAGGCAAAAAAGCCGTCCGCTCTGGTGTTGTCATTCAGGCACGCCAGCGGGACGGCGCTTTGCGTTTGGGCGCAGGCTTCACAGCCACGAAGAAAGTCGGCAATTCGGTTGTACGCAGCCGGGTGAAGCGACGCCTGCGCGAAGCGGCGCGGCTGCTACTGCCCCTCCACGGACGGCCCGGCTTTGACTATGTATTCATTGCACGCGCGACCACCGCCGATCGGGCCTGGCCGTATTTGCTGCAAGATGTTGAAAGTGCATTGGTGAGCCTCGCGTCCGACGAGGCCCCGGGCAACGCGAAACAACGAGCCTGAGAGGCCTGACTGTCATGGGCGGAGAACAACGCAATCTCTTTATCGCGCTGGGGCTGATGCTCGTCATCATGCTCGGCTACCAATTCCTGATCACGGGTCCCGCGCAGGAACGCCAGCGCGCGGCACTGGAGGCCGAACAGGCCCTGGTGCTCGAACAGGAAGCCGACCCCAATCTCCCCGCGGCCCTGACAGCCCAGCCGACCGTCTCCGCCCTGGACCGTCCCGAGGCCCTGGCCACGGCCCAGCGCGTCGAGATCAACGCGCCGAGCGTCGAGGGTTCCTTCTCCCTGACCGGTGCCCGCTTTGATGATTTGCGCCTGCGCCGCCATACCGTCGATGTCGGCGGCGACGAACTCATCTCCCTGCTCAATCCGATCGGCAGCGAGGATGTCTTCTATGTCCGCGATGGCTGGCAATCGCCAACGCCGGGCTTTTCCGACCTGCCCGGCGGCACCACGGTCTGGTCCCTGATTTCAGGCAATGTCCTGACCACCGAGACCCCCGTCGTGATCGGCTATGACAGCCCGTCGGGCCTGCATTTCGAACGCACGATCAGCATTGATGAAAACTACCTCTTCACCGTCTCCGACACCGTCACCAATACGACGGGCGGCGATGTCGAGCTTCAGCGCTACGGCCTGGTTCGCGATGAAGGCATGCCAACCGACCTGACCAATAATATGGCCGTGTTCGAAGGCGCGCTAGCCGTGGTCGACGGCCGCCTGATCCAACGCAAATTCTCCAAGCTCGAAGATGGCGAGGAAGACGAAGCCAGCGGCGTTGGCGGCTGGTCGGGTATCACCATGCGCTATTGGATGGCGGCTGCCATTCCATCCCAGGACCGCAGTTTCACCGCCCGCTTCCGCACCATCGAACGCGCCGGCATCACCGCCTTTGAATCGAGTTATGTCGAGACCGCGCAAATCCTGCCCGCCGGTGCCTCGCTGGAATCGACCTCGCACATCTTCGCGGGCGCCAAGGAACTCGACGTGCTGCAGGCGGCCCAGAATGACCAGGGCATCCAGAAGCTCGACATGGCCATTAATTGGGGCTGGCTCTGGTTCCTGGCACGGCCCTTTGTCTGGCTGCTGCACCATCTGGAAAACCTGACCGGCAATGTCGGCCTCGCCATTCTTGCCCTGACGCTGATGGTCAAGATCGTGATGTTCCCGCTCGCCAACCGCGCCTTTGCCTCAATGGCGAAGATGAAAACGGTGCAGCCGAAAATCGCCGAGATCAAGGAACGCTACGCCGCCGACCAGCAGAAACAGCAACAGGCGATGATGGATCTCTACAAGAAGGAGAAGATCAATCCGCTGGCCGGCTGTCTGCCGATCCTGCCGCAGATTCCGATTTTCTTCGCGCTCTACCAGACCCTGTTCAATGCCATCGAAATGCGTCACGCGCCCTTCTTCGGCTGGATCCGCGACCTGGCGGCACCGGATCCGACCAATATGTGGAATCTGTTCGGCCTCCTGCCCTTCGACCCGTCCAGCTGGCCGATTCTCGGCGGCGTGCTGGCGATTGGCATCTGGCCGATCCTGATGGGTCTGACGATGGCCGCGCAGCAGGCGCTCAACCCGCCGCCGCCCGACCCGATGCAGGCCAAGATCTTCGCCTTCCTGCCCTTCGTCTTCACCATCATGCTGGCGGGCTTCGCCTCCGGCCTGGTGATCTACTGGGCCTGGAACAATGCGCTGTCGGTAGCCCAGCAATATGTCATCATGCGCCGTCACGGCAATGAGACCCAGCTCGACAAGCTGATCGCCCATATCCGCGACCGCATGAAGGGAGACCGGAGCTGACCGCCACCGATGATGATCTGGATCTGACAACAGGCCGCCGCCTGTTTGCGCGCCCGTGTAAATTCCTCATGGGTGCGGTTGATCTCGACCATTTGCCGCCGCCGGATCGGACCGAAGTGGCCTTTGCCGGCCGCTCCAATGTCGGCAAGTCTTCCCTGATCAACGGACTGACCAACCAGGTCGGACTGGCACGCGCTTCCGGCGAGCCGGGCCGCACGCGCGAGCTCAATTTCTTCAATCTCGAAGGCAGCAATCTGCGCCTGGTCGATCTTCCGGGCTATGGCTTTGCCAAGGCGCCCAAGGATGTGGTGGAGAAATGGACCCGGCTGACGCGCGCCTTCCTGCGCGGACGTGTCAATCTCAAGCGCGTCTATCTGCTGATCGACAGCCGCCACGGACTCAAGCCGGTCGATCATGCTATCATGGATGTGTTCGACGAGGCCGCCGTCAGCTATCAGCTCGTGCTGACCAAGTGCGACAAGATCAAGCCGCCGCAGGTCGCGCGCACGATCGAGGAATCGCTGGCCGCGATCCGCAAGCGCCCGGCCGCCTTTCCCCGCGCGGTCGCGACATCGAGCAGCAAGCATCAGGGGCTCGATGATTTGCGGGCCGAGATCGCCGCGCTGCTGCCGGATGCCACAGGATAGGGAGCCGGCCGCCATGCTGCTGCGATTACTGATCCTTCTCGGCCTGTCACTCTGCGTCACCGCTCCGGCCCGCGCCTATGATATCTGTAATGAAACCAGCTATGTCGTCCATATTGCGACTGGCTGGCCTGTGGCTGGCGGTGTCGCCATACAGGGCTGGACGCGGATGCGCCCGGGTGCCTGTCAGGAAGTCGCGACAGAGGTCGAACTCGCCGACGATCAGCCGCTCTATTTCTATGCCAAGACCAGCGATGCCTATCTCGGCGGCGTGCGCGAATGGCGCGGCACCACTGCCCTGTGCGTGGACGAGGCCGATTTCGAAGTCGTCGCGAATACCCGCTGTGCCTCGCTTGGCCTGGCGTCGCGAGATTTCATCGTGCGCGAGGGTGACGCCCGTAACCGCACGGTTCTGGTCGGCCCGGACAATTTCAACACCCATGCGGAAATCGCCGGAATTCAGCGCCTGCTGCAATCGGCCGGCTATCCGATTACCGCCGTCGATGGCTATGATGGCCGCGGCACCGACCGTGCCATCTCCCGCTTCCTGAGCGATGCCGAACTGTCATCACGTCCCGCCAACCCCGCCCTGATCGATGCCCTGGAATCGCGCGCCATGACCCGCAATGCCCAGAGCGGGCTGACAGTCTGCAATCAGTCTGACGGCGATATCGCGGCGGCGATCGGTTATCGCGCCGGCGAAATCTGGCAGTCGCGCGGCTGGTGGCGCCTGCATGCCGGCGAATGCGCGCGTCTTCTCGCCGCACGGCTCGAGACGGCGAACAGCTATTTCTATGCCGAGCGCATCACGGCCGTAATGCGGCGGCCGATCAATGCCGGCACGGATGCCTTCTGCATTGCTCCGGCCCGCTTCCTCGCCGAGGAACGCACCGGCTGCACGGAACGCGGCTATGCCACGGCGAATTTCCGCCGCATCCCCGACCCCGTCGATGGCGGGGCACGGGTCACGCTTGAGGAATCCGATTTTGCAGGCCCACGACGTGACCGCTAACCGCCCGGACCTCACCCATATTGATCACTGGGTGTTCGATCTCGACGACACACTCTACCCCTCCGATGCCCCCGTCATGGCCCAGGTCAGCGCCCGGATGACCGAATATGTCGCGCGCTTGCTCGACCTGCCGCATGACGAGGCGCGCCTGTTGCAAAAGTCCTACTGGCGCGAATACGGCACGACGCTGCACGGGCTGATGGCCAATCATCCGCTCGATATCCGCGAATATCTCGACTACGTGCATGATATCGACCATGGCGTCATTCCCGCCAATCCCGGCCTGATCCGGCAATTGAGCGCCCTGCCCGGCAAGCGCCTCGTCTATACGAATGGCTCGCTCAAACATGCCGAGAATGTCCTGGCCCATCTGGGCATCGACCATTTGTTTGACGACATTTTCGACGTCGAGGCTGCCGGCTTCACGCCCAAGCCCCACCGCGCCGGGTTCGACCGTTTCGCAGCCCGTTTCGACCTGCCGGTTCCGAGTTCGGTCCTGTTCGAGGATTCGGTCCGCAATCTGAAAACCGCCCACGAAATGGGGTTCACAACCGTCCTCATCCGCGCGAAGGAAGGCCTGCGTACCGAAGATCACAGCCGCGCCGGCGAAGACCCCGACCATGTCCATTTTGCCGCCGATTGCCTGACAACCTTTCTGGGCGAAATGCGGACATCGACGACACCGGAGACCGATTATGACTGATAGCCTCCAGACCATTATCGAATCTGCCTGGGAGAATCGCGACAGCGTCTCGACCGAAACCTCCGGCGAAATTCGCGATGCCGTGGAAACGGCAATCGGGCAGCTGGACAGCGGCGAGGCAAGGGTAGCCGAGCGGTCGGGTAATGGCGAGTGGACGGTCAATCAATGGCTGAAGAAGGCCGTCCTGCTGGGATTCCGTCTCAATCCAATGGGTCTGATCAATGGCGGCGTTGCCGGCGCCGGCTGGTGGGACAAGGTGCCGTCGAAGTTTGAAGGCTGGGGCGAAGACGAATTCAAGGCCGCGGGCTTCCGCGCCGTACCGCCCTGCGCCGTGCGCCGCGGTGCCTATATCGCGCCGGGCGTGGTGCTGATGCCGTCCTATGTGAACCTGGGCGCCTATGTCGATGAAGGCACAATGGTCGATACCTGGTCGACAATCGGCTCCTGCGCCCAGATCGGCAAGCGGGTGCATATCTCCGGCGGGGTTGGCATTGGCGGCGTGCTCGAGCCTCTGCAGGCCGGACCGGTGATCATTGAGGACGACGTCTTTATCGGTGCCCGTTCCGAAGTCGCCGAGGGCGTCATCGTGCGCACCGGCGCGGTGATCTCGATGGGGGTTTTCCTCGGCCAGTCGACCAAGATCGTCGACCGCGCCACCGGCGAGATCACGCGCGGCGAAATCCCGGCCTATTCCGTTGTTGTTCCAGGCACATTGCCCGACCCCAAGGGCGGCCCGTCACTGGCCTGCGCCGTGATCGTCAAACGCGTCGATGCCCAGACGCGCTCGAAAACCTCGATCAATGAGTTGTTGCGCTAGTCTCTTCTGACGCCGCGGTTTCCGTTGCGCGGAAAAACTCTGCCAGTCTGCCATCCTGTCATTCTGGGGCTAAAGCCCTGCTGGCAAAGGCCCGGACGCGATGACAGGACGTGTGGCAGAGACTGTCAGCCTGCCATGGCAAAACCGGCCTTGCGCCAGGGTAATACCCGCCGCCGCGGGCCTTCCGGCGCGGCGCGGGCGCGCTTGTGGTAATCAATCGACGATGTCAAAGAGCGAAATCGGCATGATTATAACCCCGCGCCGCCGGGGGGCGGACAAGGCTAGGGATAACCGGGCCGGAATAACCGGGACAGCCACAATTGAATCGCCGGACACCTTGTCGATCTCGGCCTATGCCACCGGTCGCGATTATTCGGCGTGAGGACCTGCGCCAGCCACGGCCTCGGACACCGTCCCGTCTTCCGGCGGCGTCTGCAGCTCCATCCAGACCTCAATCCCGCGTGCCGCAGCGATTCCGGTCGAGAAACAGGCCTGCAGCAGATAGCCGCCGGTCGGCGCTTCCCAGTCGATCATCTCGCCGGCGACAAACACGCCCGGCAGGGCCTTGATCATCAGACCGATATCGAGCCCGTCGCGGGCAATGCCGCCGGATGAGGAAATCGCCCGTTCCAGACCCGTCTGGGCGGTGATGGTGACCGGCGTCGCCTTGATGCGGCGGGCGAGATCGGCCGGCTCGGTGGGCAGGTTGCCGCTCTCGCGCAGCAGGCCGATTGCCTGCGGTGACAGGCCGGCCTTGCGCAACGTGTTGGCCAGGGACTGGCCTTTCTTCGCCGAGGCGATGCGCTCGGTGACCTCGGCAATCCTGTGATTGGGGCGCAGATCGATCGTCGCCGTCACCGGATAACCGGTCGCCAATGCCTTGCGGATCGGCGTCGAGAGCGCATAGACCGCGCCGCCTTCCAGGCCGTATTCCGAGATCATCGCCTCGCCGCGCACGGTCTCGCCATTGAGGCTGATCGCGATCGTCTTCAGCGGCTGGCCGGCGAAGCGCGATTTCATGATCTCGCTCCAGGCGACTTGCGCACCGCAATTGGCAGCGGCGAGTTCTTCAACCGCAACGCCGCGCGCGCGCAACAACTCGGCCCAGCCGCCATCGGAACCCAGCTTGGGCCAGCTCGCGCCGCCGAGCGCCAGCAGAACGGCATCCGTCTTGTCGATGACGACATCGCCATCGGGCGTGCTGAACAGCAATTCGCCGCTCTCGCCCCAACCGGTCCATTGATGACGCATCCGGAACTGCACACCCTGCCCGTCAAGCCGGGCGATCCAGGCGCGCAGGAGCGGCGAGGCTTTCATGGCCTGCGGGAAGACGCGGCCGCTCGAGCCGACAAAGGTTGCCTGGTCGAGGCTCTCGGCCCAGGCGCACAGATCGGCCGGGGTGAAGATTTCCAGCCAGGACGACATCCAGCCGGCGGCCTCGCGATAGCGCGCCATGAAGGCTTCGCGGTCATCGGAGTGGGTCAGGTTGAGCCCGCCGCGTCCGGCCATCAGGAATTTGCGCCCCAGGGTCGGCATGCGCTCATAGACGGTGACCCCATGGCCACGCGCACTGAGACGTTCCGCAGCGATCAGGCCGGCGGGGCCGCCACCGATAATGGCGATTTGTTTGGGAGATTGTTCGGTCATGGGCGTCTTCTAGTCTTTTCCCGGGACAACAGCCAGAAACCCGACCAGTGCGCTGATGCGCCCCTGTCACGCGGGGCTCGAATCTGATGCAATAGCCGCCAGACAAGAACCATGAAGGAAATTGCCGTGAGCGATGTGAAAGCCAAGACCAATCCGGATGCTGCCGATCCGACCGCGCCCTACGGCTCCGCCAATAACCCGTCGGAATTCGATGTCCTCAAGCGGCTCGATGCCAATGAGCCCTATTTCATCATCCGCGGCGGCGATCCCTTGTCCGACGCGCTGGTCGAGCTGCACGCCTATATCGGCGCCGGCCAGAGCGGTGCCGCCCACGACACGCTGGAACGCATTCTCGCCCTGACAGCCCAGCACCCGCCGCGCCCGGTCGGGTCACCCAAATACCGCGAGACCTTCAAGATCTCGATCTCGATGGAACGCTATCGCGAGACGCATGGGCGCGGGCATTAGGTCTCAATAAGGCGTCCCATCCTTGTGCACGAAGGTGCCGGTGCCCGGCCGGTCATAGCGCTCCGGCAGGGCCTTCATGTCGATATCGGGGTATTCGGCGCCATCGGCGTCGATGCGGGTGCCGATGGCGAGAAAGACGCAATCGCTGTTGGACCGATTGACGAGGTGATGACCGTCCTCGACGCCGGCGCGAAAGCCGGCGCAATCGCCGGGTCGCATCACCGTTTCGCCGCCATCCATCACCAGCGTGACTTCTCCGGAAATGACCTGGACGAATTCGTCTTCATGCGTGTGCCAGTGGCGCTGCGATGACCAGGCACCGGGCTCCAGCCGCACCTGGTTGACGCCGAACTGGGTCAGGCCGGCCACATCGCCAAGACGGCGGGTATGGCGTCCGCGGCAGGGCTCATCCATCGGCGCGGGATAGCCGCATCTCGAGATTTCGGCGGCCTTGCTGACGGCGAACGTGCTCATGGCTGCATCCTTGTTCTGGCGTGGCCGGGCGAACCGGCTATGTTTCGATTATGAACACTGATCCCGATCTTTCCAATCCACTGGCGCTGGCCCAGCGCCTGATCCGCTGCCCCTCGGTGACACCGGCCGATGCCGGCGCGCTGGATGTGGTGCAACAGGCACTGGAAAGCCTTGGCTTTGCCTGCCGGCGTCTGCCCTTTGGCGAGATCGACAATCTCTATGCCCGCCGAGGCACAGCTGCGCCCTGTTTCATGTTCGCCGGTCATACCGATGTCGTGCCCTCGGGCAATGACGCCAAATGGACCCACCCCCCCTTTGCCGCCGAGGCGGTCGACGGCATGTTGTGGGGCCGCGGCGCTGCCGACATGAAGGGCGCCATCGCGGCCATGATCGCCTCCGTCCAGCGCTTGTTGACCCAGCAGGGAGAACCGGACGGCTCGATCGCCTTCCTGATCACCGGCGATGAAGAGGGCATGGCGATCAATGGCACCAAGGCTGCGCTGGAACAGCTCGCGGCCGAGGGCGAGAGCTTCGATCATTGCCTCGTCGGCGAGCCGAGCAATCCGACCGTCATGGGCGAGACGATCAAATCGGGGCGGCGCGGCAGTCTCAATTGCCAGATTTCCATTACCGGCCGCCAGGGCCATGTCGCCTATCCGGAACGGGCGGAAAACCCGATCCCGCCCCTGCTCACCCTGCTCGGCCGCCTTACCGCGCGCGTGCTCGATGACGGCGCGGAGAATTTCCAGCGCTCGAATCTGGAGGTCACCAGTATTGATGTCGGCAATCCGACCACCAATGTCATTCCAGGCCATGCCGGGGCGCGCTTCAATATCCGCTTCAATATTGCCCATACCGGTGATGAGCTGACACGCTGGATCGAGGCCGAGGCAGCGCTGGTGGCCCTGACCTTCGATGGTGAGGTCGCCTGCGATATCCATGTCACCGGCGAAGCTTTCCTGACCCCGGCCGGGGAATTCACCAGCCTGTTGCAGGACGCCATCGAGGCGGAGACCGGACGCCGCGCCGCGCTCACCACGGGCGGCGGCACCAGTGATGCCCGCTTCATCCACAAATACAGCCCCGTTGCCGAGTTTGGCCTGGTCGGCGCCAGCATGCACCAGATCGATGAATGCGTGCCGGTCGCCGATATCGAGACACTGACGCGCATCTATACCCGCATCCTGGCCGCCTATTTCGCGGACACGCCGGCATGATGCGTCTGATCGCCGAAGCCTGGCTGGCGCTGCAGGGCAGCTGGCGCATTCTCACTTTCAAGGAAGGCTGGGAAGGCAATTTCGACACCTCGATGGGTGGGCTTTGGCATTCCTTCGCGGCGGCAATCTTTGCACTGCCTCTCGTCGCCCTGATCCTGCTCAGCGCCTGGCATGGCTCTGCGGGCGAGCGCAGTTACGGACTCGAGGATTTCCTCGTCTATTCCCTGTCCTGGGTGGTGTTTCCGCTGGCCGCCTCGGTCGCAGCTCACATCGTCGGCGCACGCGGACGCTGGGCCGCCTGGGTGGTGCTGCACAATTGGAGCTCGATCCTGCTCTTTGCGGTGCAGGCGAGTTTCTGGACGCTCTTCCTCGCCGGGCTGATCAATCTACAGGTCCTGGGTCTCCTGTCCGGCCTCTATGGCTATTTGCGGATCCTGGTGCACTGGCGCATCGCCTATATCGCGCTGGGCACGCCGACCATTACATCGGCGGCGGCCTGCGCGGTACCAATTCTGGCCGCGAAGATCATGGTGATCCTGATCAGTCTCGCCATGGCACCAGCGGTCCCGGCGGCTTAGCCGGCGCCATCAGTGCGGGTAATCCACCGCCACCAGATAGAGCCCGTCCGACGGTGCCACCGGGCCGCAACGCTTGCGGTCGGCTGCATCAAGCGCCGCCTTGAAGTCGCGCAGCGACCATTTGCCAACCCCGACCTCGACCAGCGATCCGACAAAGGAGCGCACCTGGCGATGCAGGAAGGAGCGTGCCGAGCAGGTCAACTGCACCTCCTCGCCAATGCGCGAGACGCGGATCTCGTCGAGCGTCTTGACCGGGCTTTCCGACTGGCATTGCGCATCGCGGAAGGTGGAAAAATCATGGCTGCCGACCAGCATCTGCGCCGCGGCATGCATGGCATCGCTGTCGAGCCTTTGCGGCACGCGCCAGATCTGGCCCTTGTCGAGGGTGAGCGGGGCGCGGCGGTCGATCAGGCGGTAGAGATAATGCCGTTTGGTGGCCGAGAAGCGGGCGTGAAATTCCTCGGTGACTTTTTCAGCCTGCAGCACGGCAATCGGGTCGGGCCGCAGATGGTGGTTGAGCGCATCGCGCACGCGGTCGCAGCGCAGATCCTTGTCGAGATCGACATGCGCCACCTGTCCCAGCGCATGCACACCGCTATCGGTACGCCCTGCCCCCTGGACGATTGCCGGCGCGCCATTGAGCGCCTCGACGGCGCGCTGCAGCGAACCCTGCACGGAGGGGCCGTGGTCCTGCCATTGCCAGCCGTAGAACGGGGTGCCGTCATATTCGAGGGTGAGCTTGTAGCGCGGCATCAGCCCAGCACAGTTCCGGCCGGCACCGAGGTGCCGCGCAGGAAGTCCTCCGCCGTCATCGCGCCCTTGCCCTCACGTTGCAGCCGCACCAGGCGCAGGGCGCCGCTGCCGCAGGCGATCAGGAGCCGGTCATCGAGCGCCGTGCCGGGAGCGCCCTCGCCCGCCTCGCTGGCGGCCAGCAGAACCTTGATGCGCACGGGGCCCTTCTCGGTCGCGAGCTCGAACCAGGCGCCGGGAAAGGGCGAAAGCCCGCGGATATGCGGCGACAGCTCGGCGGCGGAGCGCGACCAGTCGATGCGCGCCTCTTCCGGCGTGATCTTCCTGGCGTAGGTGACGCCCTCTTCCGATTGCGGCACGGCCTGCAGCGAGCCGCGCTCGAGCGCCGCCAGGGCGCGCGGCCACATCAGAGCGCCAACATCCATCAGTCTGTCATGCAGGCTGGCGGCCGTGTCGGTTTCGCTGATGGCGACGGTTTCGGAGAGCAGGATCGGACCGGTATCGAGCCCGGCTTCCATCTGCTGGATCTGGACGCCGGTCTCGCGATCGCCGGCCATGATCGCCCGCTGGATCGGCGCCGCCCCGCGCCAGCGCGGCAGCAGCGAGCCATGCAGGTTGAGGCAACCCAGGCGCGGCGCATCGAGCGCGCGCTGTGGCAGGATTTGCCCGAAGGCGACGACAATGGCGGCATCAAGATCGAGCGCGTCGAACTCTTCGAGGACCGCCTCATCCTTAAAGCTGCCAGGCGTTGAGACCGGAATCCCCAGCAGTTCGGCCAGCTGGTGCACCGGGGTCTTCTGCTCCGACTGCCCGCGCCCGCGCTTGCGCGGTGGCTGGGTGTAGACGCGCGCGATTTCGTGCCCCGCTGCGGCAATCTCGGCCAGCGAGCGGACGGCGAAATCGGGGGTTCCCATGAAGGCGAGGCGGAGCGTCATGCGCAAACTGGTCCCGTCAAAATCAATTGCATTCTTCCTGCTGTCTTAACTTTGTTATAGCTTGACCGCCAAGCAGGAGCGACACCATGACCAAATTATCCGGCATGCTCATCACCCTCGTTTCCGGACTCTTCGCGCTGAGCGCCTGCGCGACATCAGCGCCGACCGGCTCGCCGGGAGATCCACGACAATCCGCCGAAATTGGCGGCATGTGCGGGGGAATGATGGGTATTGGCTGCACCGATAGCGGCGCCTATTGCCGCTATGAACCAGCGGCCCAGTGCGGCGCAGCAGACCAGAGCGGCATTTGCACCCCGCGCCCGCAAGCCTGCACGCGCGAATACCGCCCCGTCTGTGGCTGCGGCGGCCAGACCTATGGCAATGCCTGCACAGCGGCCGCGGCCGGCGTCAGCGTCATACGGGATGGCGCATGTGCGCCGTCAGAGGATGACTGACATTCGGGCCAGCGGGACATGCGCCGAAGGCACATGTCCCGGAACGCTTATTCGAAACCCCAGGGGGCTGGCGGGACATCAACCGCACGGGTCATGTCGAAGCTGACCTCGAAATGACGCTCCGGGCGGTCGAGGGCATAGGTCAAGGCTGTATCGGTCAGCGTGATCGTCCAGACATTAGTGACGGAAACCGCAAGGCCTTCACGCTCGAACAGGTCTTTAGAGAACTGGTCGGCCGGGAATTCGGCGCGGCCATTGGCCGGCGGCGTGATGGTGGAACCGCCATACATGGTCACCGCATCATCGCTGCCGTCTTCATGACGGTGGTCGTGCTGCAAGCGCAGGCCATCACCCTGACGGCTGATGATCCAGGTACGCGATCGATCCTCGCCGACATGCAACGGGATACGGACTTCATCATCACTGCACTCGCGGAAATGAATGGTCAGCACTTCCGACGCCCAGTCGGCATCGCGGGGATCGTCGCTCGTGACGGCGCCCTCGAAGGCCTGGCCGCAATATTGCGACAGCGCAGCGAGCATGTCGTCGCCCGCTGGCGCTGATTGCGGTGCGGAACAGGCTGCGAGGCTTATCAGGCCGAGCGCGGCACTGGCATGGATCCGTTTCATGATGGCAATCCCCTTGAAATCATTCGTCGACGATCCCGCACCTGTCCAACGTGGTCAAGCAAGAAGCGATCCTGTCCACTGAGGAAAGAATGCTTTTCGCGTCCGCGGCTGGTCTCTCCCCGGCAAGGGCCTATTTTGTGAGCAGGAAAGCCCGCAGGAGCGCTTCATGAGCACGACCACCCAGACCAGAACCCGCCGCATCAGTCAGGTCTCGCATGGCATGCCAACCTCCGACGGGGCAGGCGTCAAGCTGACGCGCATGCTTGGCCATCAGGGGCTGAATTATCTCGACCCGTTTCTGATGCTCGACCAGTTCCGCTCCGACAATCGCGATGATTATATTGCGGGCTTCCCCAGCCATCCGCATCGGGGTTTTGAGACGGTAACCATCATGCTCGACGGCCGCATGCGCCACGGCGACAATAAAGGCCACAAGGGCGTGATCGGTGCCGGCGGTATACAGTGGATGACCGCCGGACGCGGCATCGTCCATTCGGAAATGCCCGAACAGGAAGAGGGCCGCATGTGGGGCTTCCAGCTCTGGGTCAATCTGCCGGCCAAACAAAAGATGACCGCGCCGCGCTACCAGGAATTCAGCGCCGAGGAGATCCCGGTCGAGGATCGACCGGGCGGTCCGGTCCGCGTGCTCGCGGGCAGCAGTGCCATTGGCACCACCGGGCCGGTCGCACAGATCGCGACGAAACCGCTTCTGCTCGACATCACGCTGGCGCCCGGGACCGAATTCACCGAGGCCGTCCCTGCCGGACATACCGTCTTCATCTCGGTCTATAGGGGGGAAGTGTCTGACGGCGGCGAGACCGTCAAGGATCCCGACCTTGCCGTCCTGTCCAGTGGCGATTCCGTGTCGCTGAAGGCCGGTCCCACCGGCGCGAGCTTCTTGCTGGTCGCCGGCCAGCCGCTGGGTGAGCCGGTCGCTCGCTATGGCCCATTCGTAATGAACACCCAGGCGGAGTTACAGCAGGCGGTGACAGATTTCCAGGCGGGGCGGTTCTAGCCGACCGCCGGAGCATCTTCTCAACACAGGCAGGGATCAGAGCGGGCCGATCCCGCAGGTCCAGTCCCGCTCCCCCGCGCGGAGGCCCCCCTCTTCATATTTTCAGTTTACATTATAAACCAGTTTGCGATATATGCGGACCTTCAAACGATCGGAGGCTGCCCGTGCCACACACTCAAAACGAACGCCTGCATGCCCTGGACGCGGTTCGCGCCCTGGCGCTGCTGCTGGGAATCGTCCTGCACGCATCTATGTCATTCCTGCCCGGACCGCAGATCTGGGCCAGCCAGGATGTGGCCGGTGGAGAGGGGTTTTCTTTTGCCTTCCTCATTCCGCATATCTTCCGGCTGACGCTCTTCTTCTTCATCGCCGGCTTCTTTGCCCGCATGGCAATCGGCAAACGCGGCGCGATCGGTTTTCTGGGCGACCGGAGCAAACGCATTGCATTGCCACTCCTGGTGTTCTGGGCCCCGCTTTTCGCCATGATCACCGCTGTCTTTATCTGGGGCTTCCTGAAGGCCAATGGCGGGGTTGTCCCCGAGGGCACGCCGCCACCACCGCCCCTGGAACTGGCCAGCCTGCCGCTCACTCATCTCTGGTTTCTCTATTTATTGTTGATCTTCTATGTCGCGGCCACAGCCCTTTACCTGATCACCAAACTGGGTGGAGCGGTGATGACGCCATCAAATCCGGTCGACCGCCTGGCAGGGTGGATCATGCGCACCCCGCTCGGCGTGCTTATCCTGGCGGCACCGGTCGCGACCTGGTTTTTGCTCAACCCGGCCTGGTATGCCTGGTTCGGCATCCCGACCCCGGATACGGGATTTCTGCCCGATACCGGTGCCTTGATCGCCTATGGCGTCGCTTTTGGCGCCGGCTGGCTGGTGCAAGGGCAGACCGACCTGCTCGAGGCCTGGCGGCGCTGGTGGCCGGCCAATCTCACGCTGGCTCTGGTCGCCACAACGATCTGCGTGCGCCAACTCGGACTGGTTCCCGATTTCACGCCCGCTATGGCCGGACCAGAGAAAGCAATACTGGCGGCAGCCTATGGGATTGCGAGTTGGGCCTGGACGCTGGCCCTCACCGGTCTGGCACTGCAATTCTGGTCAGGGCATAGCCCGGCCCGCCGCTATCTCGCGGATTCATCCTACTGGCTCTACATCATGCATCTGCCATTGGTCATGGCCCTGCAGGTCGCCGTCTCGGATCTGCCCTGGCCGGGAGCGGTGAAATTCGCACTCGTGCTGGCGACCACGATGGGTATCCTGCTGGGCAGCTACCAGCTCTTCGTCCGCAATAGCTGGCTTGGAGCCTGGCTCAATGGCCGCAGGCTTGGAGGCGGGCCGGCGATCGCCGCCCCGGCACTGAATACCCAGACAACACAGCCATGACTTCCGGTACGGGCTGGGGCAAGATCGCCCCGGCTCGCACCCAGCCTCAGAGGTATATATGACCCAGGACATCGACAATGCGCGTGCCGACCTTGCCTTCATGCGCGAGCTGGTCTCAGACACAGCACCGCCGGGCCAGGCGACCGGACAATCCCTGTTTGCCGCCGGTCTGATCTATGGCGTTCAAACCCTGCTGCAATGGGCCGAGTTCAGCGGCCGCCTCGAGATTACCGGCATCTGGATGCTGGCCGTCATCACTGGTCCAACCCTGGTCTTTCTGGTGGTGCTGACCCTGATCCTGCGCAGCAGGCCCAGGAGCACGCCCAAGACCATGGCAGGCCGTGCGCTGGACTACGCGTTCTCAGCGATCGGCATCACCAATCTCTGCCTGCTCACAATCTTCTGGATCACCGCGGTGAAGCTCGACTCCCCCTATCCATGGTTCAGCTATGGCGCCGCGATCTTCGCCGTCCAGGGCATGGTCTGGTTCATCGCCTTTCGCATCCGCCAGCGCTTGTGGCTCGGCGCGGTATCGGCGGGCTGGTTCCTCACCGCCGTCCTGCTGGCGCTGACGGCGGGCACAAGTGAATTTGTTCTGGTCGCCTCCCTGGGCATGTTCGCACTGCTGGCCCTGCCAGGCTGGGTAATGATGAGGGGCGATTCAGACGCCTCCGCGAGCGGCAGCAGGGCGGGAGCCTGAATTGACTTCAGGATCGCCAGCAGGATCGGGAATCGGCCGCATCGACGATGTCATCCACGGACGCCTCCGGCTCGGCATCATGACCTATCTCGCCGATGCGGAGGTCGCCGATTTCAACGAGCTGAAAGCTGCGCTCGATGCCACCCAGGGGAATCTCTCGGTGCATTTGCGCAAGCTCGAAAGTGCCGGGTTTGTCGCGATCGAAAAGAGTTTTATCGGTCGCAAACCCCTGACCCGGGTCCGGATTACCAAGGCCGGGCGAACCGCTTTCCGGGCTTATGTACAAGCCATCGCCGACCTTCTCGGCACGCTGTCCCCGCCGGACTAACAGACCTCAGCCGATCGCTTGGGCTGACATCTGCCGGGCGGACTCGAACGCCCGGCTGCCAAGGCCCGGCAATCAAGGGTCGCTCAAGCGGCGGGGTTCTGGCATTTCTAGGGGGCTCATCGGGGGCGCTATTGCCTGCGGACCGGGTCGCAACGCCCGCCGTCAGGCCTGATTCCCGCTGGGTTCCAGTGTGAGACCAGATATTTCCCGACCCGACCGGAGTTCCAATGCCCCTGATCCAGGACAAAAACGCCCTCGCCTTCGAATTCGGCCAACTCTGCAGCGACGCGGGTTACGCCATCATGGAGGTCTATAATTCGGACTTCGCCTCCCGCAGCAAGGATGATGCTTCGCCAGTCACCGACGCCGACGAACTCGCCGAGGCCATCATTCTGGCCGGCCTGGAGCGGATCCTGCCGGGCATCCCGGTCCTCGCCGAGGAGAGTTTTTCCGCCGGCTTCCGCCCGGAGATTGGTTCGACCTTCGTGCTCGTCGACCCGGTCGATGGCACCAAGGAATTCATCAACAAGAATGGCGAGTTCACTGTCAATATCGCGCTGATCGAGAACCGGGTGCCGACCGCGGGCTGTGTCTACGCGCCAGCCAAGAAGCGACTGTATGTCGGTGGCAGTCAGGCTTGGGCCGGCGACCTCGCCGCTGGCGAGACTGTGGGTCCCGCGCAGATGGCGCCCATCCAGACCCGCGCCCGTCCGGCATCGGGGCTCACCGGCGTGATGAGCCGCTCACATGCCGACGCCGCCACCCTCGCTTTTGCCGATGCGGCAGGCGTCACAGAGCGCACCTCCGCCGGTTCCTCGCTCAAATTCTGCCTCATCGCTGAAGGTCTGGCCGACGTCTACCCACGTTTCGGTCCGACCCGCGAGTGGGATACCGGTGCCGGTCATGCCGTTCTCAACGCGGCAGGCGGTGCCGTGCTGACACCAGACGGGGCCGCTTTCCTCTACGCCAAGACCGAAACGGAATTCCTCAATAGCGCCTTCGTCGCCTGGGGCAGGCGCCCATAGACCCGCAATCGGACAGACAAGAGGCCGGGTATGGCGACCCGGCCTCCAACAATGCCCGCACACGCAGCCAGGCTAGCCGAGGCGACCTGTCTGCCGCAGATAGGCGACGACCTGGTCGGCCGCATCTTCCGCCGAAATCTCATTCGTATCGATGCGCAGCTCCGGGTTTTCAGGCGCCTCATAGGGGCTGTCGAAACCGGTGAAATTCTTGATCTCACCCGCCTGAGCCTTCTTGTAGAGCCCTTTCGGGTCGCGCTGGATGCAGACCTCGAGCGGGGTGTCGACGAAGACTTCGATAAACTCATTCTCCTCGACCAGTTCGCGCACCATTTGCCGCTCCGAGCGGAAGGGTGAAATGAAGGAACAGGTCACCAGCAAGCCGGATTCAACGAATAGACGGCCGACCTCGCCGATACGGCGGATATTCTCGACGCGGTCTTCATCGGTGAAGCCCAGATCGCGGTTGAGGCCGTGGCGGACATTATCGCCATCGAGCGAATAGGTGTGGTGACCGGCGCTGGCCAGTTTTTGTTCGACCAGATTGGCGACGGTTGATTTTCCGGCGCCCGACAGCCCCGTGAACCAGAGAATGGCCGGTTTTTGCGCCTTGATCTGGGCGCGCTCGGCCTTCGTCACCGTCATCGCGTGATGGTGAATATTGGACGCCCGGCGCAAGCCGAATTCAATCATGCCGGCGCCGACCGTCTGATTGGTAAAGCGGTCGATCAGGATGAAGGCGCCCATATCGCGGATTTTCTGATACGGGTCGAAGGCGATCGGCTGGGCAGTGGAAACATTGCACATCCCGATGCCATTCATTTCCAGTTTGCGGCAGGGCTGTTTCTCATAGGTATTGACGTCGACACGGTGGCGTAGCGACGAGATGGTCGCCGGCGTGGTCGCGGTGCCGATTTTCAGCAGGTAGGAGCGCCCGGGCAGAAGGTCATCCTGGTGCATCCACAGGATTTCAGCGGCAAACTGGTCGGAAACCTCTGGCCGTTCCTCGGCAGAGGAAATCACATCACCGCGTGAAATATCGATCTCCTGATTGAGAACCAGGGTGACGGAATCGCCCGCCACCGCCTCGTCGAGATCGCCATCGGCGGTGACAATGCGGCTGACATTCGCTGCCGTGCCCGATTTGGCCACAATAATGGCATCGCCCGGCTTGATCGAGCCGGAGACAACAATGCCGGAATAGCCGCGGAAATTGAGATTGGGGCGATTGACCCATTGCACTGGCATGCGGAAAGGCTGGTTCTGAACCTCGGCATCGACATCAAGAAGCTCCAGATGCTCAAGCAAGGTCGGGCCGGTGTGCCAGCTCATGTTTTCGCTGCGTCGGGTGACATTTTCCCCGAACCGCGCCGATATCGGTATCGGCGTGATCGTCTGGAAGCCCAGACTCTCCGCGCTCTTGAAATATTCCGCAACGATCTCGTGAAAGCGGCTGCGCGAATGATCGACGAGATCCATCTTGTTGACCGCCAGCACAACGTGGCGAATGCCCATCATGCGCGCGATATAGGTGTGGCGCAGCGTCTGGACCAGCACGCCGCGGCGGGCATCGATCAGAATCACCGCGACATCCGCTGTTGAGGCACCCGTCGCCATATTGCGTGTGTATTGTTCATGGCCCGGTGTATCGGCGACGACAAATTTACGCTTTTCGGTCGCGAAATAGCGATAGGCGACATCAATCGTGATGCCTTGCTCGCGCTCGGCCTCGAGACCGTCAAGCAGCAGGGCGAAATCAATCTCCTCGCCGACCGTGCCATGCTTGCGGCTGTCGCGAGCCAGCACGCTGAGCTGGTCCTCGAACAACAGCTTTGAATCGTAGAGCAAGCGGCCGATCAGGGTCGACTTGCCGTCATCCACGGAGCCACAGGTCAGAAAGCGCAGCACACCATGGCCACCGGATTGTGTCAGACGGTCCATGAGGTCCGCAGGCGGGGTCAGCTCATTCATCAGAAATAGCCCTCCCGTTTCTTCTTCTCCATCGAACCGGACTCATCATGGTCGATCAAGCGGCCCGACCGTTCCGAAGTCCGGGCGGTGAGCATTTCCAGCACGATTTCCTCCAGCGTCGTCGCACCGGACTCAACCGCACCGGTCAATGGATAACAGCCCAGTGTGCGGAAGCGGACCAGCCGCAGCTCCGGGCTCTCGCCTTCGGCCATCGGCATGCGCTCATCATCGACCATGATCAATTGACCGTCGCGTTCCACGACCGGCCGGTGCGCCGCGAAATAGAGCGGTACAATCGGGATGTCTTCCTCGAGAATATATTGCCAGATATCGAGTTCGGTCCAATTGGACAGCGGGAAGACGCGGATCGATTCTCCCGGTTTGATCTTTGTATTATAATTGCGCCACAGCTCGGGGCGCTGGTTCTTCGGGTCCCAGCCATGATGGCCGTCGCGGAAGGAGAAGATGCGCTCCTTGGCACGCGACTTCTCTTCGTCGCGACGCGCACCGCCGAAAGCGGCATCATATTTATGCCGGGTCATCGCATTGCGCAGCGCTTCGGTCTTCATCACCTGGGTGTGCAGATTGGAGCCGTGATCAAAGGGGTTGATGCCGCGCTCGACGCCGTCCTGATTGATCTCGACGCGGACTTCCAGGCCCAGCTCGGCGGCGATCGCATCGCGGAAGGTGATCATGTCGCGGAATTTGAACGTGCTGTCGACATGCTGCAGTGGAAAGGGCGGCAGGGAGGGATAGAAAGCCTTCATCGCCAGATGCAGCATCACCGCCGAGTCCTTGCCGACCGAATACAGCATCACCGGCCGCTGAAACTCAGCGGCCACTTCGCGCATGATGTGCATGCTTTCCGATTCAAGCGCCTTGAGATGAGCGGAGAGCGGGCGATCCCGGTGCCGGGGGCTCTGAAACCGCTTCGCATAGGCGCGGACGCTGTCCTGAATGGTGCTCATCATGTCCTCACTGGCCGGGACGCTTCAAACGCAGGCCAAAGCCCGGACACGCCCCGTATCAATGCGATTTAGGATAGGTGAGCGGCAATTACCACCCGATAGCGCCATCATGTGCAAACCGGGTCAGCCCGCACCGTTCAACCATGCGCGGCCGGATAGCTCAGCACGGCTTCGATCACCTGATCGATATGCGCATCCGACATGTCCGGATGCATCGGCAGCGACACGACGCGATGTGCAGCGGCCTCGGTCACCGGGAGACCGCCGGGCGCCATCGGGTATGGCGCATAGGGATCGTGCAGATGCAGCGGGATTGGATAATAGATCGCGCTCGGCACGCCCTTCGCTGCGAGATGGGCGCGGAACCCGTCGCGATCAGCCACTTCGATCGTGTATTGAGCCCAGCTTGATTGGGCATTGGCGGGCACGCGCGGCCAGTTGACCTGATTGCCGAAACCGGCGGCGTAGCGATCAGCAACACGCTGACGCATTTCGATTTCCTCACCGAAGACGCGCAGTTTTTCGATCAGTACCGCCGCCTGGATAGTGTCTAGGCGGGAATTGAGGCCAATGCGCGCATACTCATAGCGCTCCTTGCCCTCACCATGCACGCGCACGGACTTCATCAGATCATACAGCGCATCATCCTTGCACATCACCGCGCCGCCATCGCCGTAACAACCGAGCGGTTTGGCCGGGTAGAAGCTGATGGTGAGCACGTCGGCCCAATGCAGCGAGGACTGGCCGTCCAGCGTGCAACCGAAGCCTTGTGCGCCGTCGGCGATGAGCTTCATGCCGTGAGCGCGCGTGATCTTCGCCAGCGCCGGGTAATCGGCCGGCTGACCGAACAGGTCGACGGCGATGACAGCGCGCGGTGTCAGCTCGCCCTTCGCCTTCACGGCATCGATCGCTGCAGCCAGGCTGGCGGGCGACATATTGTAGGTGTCGGGATCGATATCGACATAAACCGGCGAAGCACCGGCCAACACCACGACTTCGGCAGTCGAGGCAAAGGTGAAGCTCGGCACGAAGACCGCGTCGCCGGGCCCGATCTCCCAGGCCATCAGCGGGATGAGAATGGCGTCTGTCCCATTCGCGCAGCTCAGTGCCCGCCCTTCCCCGTTGAACGCCGCCAGATCGGCCTCCAGCTGCGTGACTTCCGGTCCCAGAATATAGCGGCCCTCATCCAATACCTTGGCAATGGCCGCATCGATGCGGGCGCCAATGCGGCCACGCTGGGCCTTGAGGTCGATGAAGGGGATCATTTCGGTCATGGGACTTCCCGGTCTTGAAGAATATGTGGGACGCAAACACGTCACGCCATGGAAACTGAGCGCCCTATAGACCGCGTTACAGGCCCGATAAAGTCACGAAAAATTTCGCTATTCTACCGTCACCGATTTGGCCAGATTGCGCGGCTGGTCGACATCGGTACCTTTGTGGACCGCGACGTAATAGGCGAGCAATTGCACCGCCACGGCCGCGACGAGCGGCGCAGCCAGGCCCTCTGCTCGCGGCAGCGTGATGATGGAACTCGCTTCCCCCTCGAGTTCGGCAGCGCCAAGATCGTCGGTGATTGCGATGACGCGGGCTCCACGCGCACGCACTTCCTGGATCGAGGAGCGAGTCTTGGTGAAGAGGTGGTCGTGAGGCGCGATGACGATCACAGCGACATCGTCTTCGATCAAGGCAATCGGTCCATGCTTGAGCTCACCTGCGGCATAGCCCTCGGCGTGGATATAGCTGATTTCCTTGAGCTTGAGAGCCCCTTCCAGCGCCATCGGGAAGAATTCATTGCGCCCGAGATAGAGCACGATAGAGGCCTGGGCCAACTCGCTGGCGAGATGGTTGATCTGGTCCTCGATGTGCAGGGCCTGCGCCATCAGGCCGGGAATCCTCATCAGGCGCGTGACGTGGCTGGCCTGTTCGCTGGCATCGATCCGGCCACGTTGAACGCCGGCCAGGACGGCGAGCGCTGCCAGCGAAGCAAGCTGGCAGGTGAAGGCCTTGGTCGAGGCGACACCGATTTCCGGTCCGGCCATGGTTGGTGCCACGATATCAGCCTCCCGCGCCATGGAGGAATGGGGCGAATTGACCAGCACGATCGTCTTCAGCCCTGCAGCCTTGCACATCCGCATCGCTTCGAGCGTGTCAGCGGTCTCGCCGGACTGGGAGATAAACAGCGCCACGTCATTCGGCATGAAGGCCGGTTGGCGGTAACGGAATTCCGAGGCGATATCGACCTCGACCGGGATCCCGGCCAGCGCCTCGAACCAGTATTCAGCGATCTGCCCGGCATAGGACGCCGTGCCACAGCCAACGATGAGAAGCCGGGAGGCCGCGGCAAAATCAATCCCGGGCCTGTCGCGCACCTGTCCGGCGACGGCGTCGAGATAGCCACTCAGCGTATGACCCACGACCTCCGGCTGCTCGTAAATTTCCTTCTGCATGAAGTGGCGGTAATTGCCCTTCTCGGCCAGGACGGCAGACTGCGGGATGGACACCATCGGACGGGTCGCCGGCTTTCCGCCTGCCGAGAAAATCTCGAGGGAATCCCGCCGGACCAGAACGGCATCGCCTTCTTCAAGATAGACGACAGAGCGGGCTTCTCCGGCAATTGCCAGAATGTCCGAGGCGAGGAAGCCTGCCCCGTCACCAATGGCCGCCACCAGCGGCGCCCCGCGGCGCGCGCCAAGCAGCAAATCCGGTTCGCCTTCAATAATGGCCGCCAGCGCGAAGGCCCCCTGCAAACGCTCGAGAACCGCCGCCAGGGCCTGTTTCGGCGTGTCGCCGCTCGCCAACGCGCGATCGAGGAGATGCGCCACAACCTCGGTATCGGTTTCGCTGGAAAAGACCCGCCCGTCGGCGATGAGCTCGTCACGCAGCGGTTTGAAATTCTCGATAATGCCGTTGTGGACCAGACAGACGCGCCCTGCACGGTGCGGATGGGCATTGGCTTCGGTCGGCGCACCATGGGTGGCCCACCGGGTGTGGGCGATACCGCTCGGGCCAGCCAAGGCCTCCGGCGTAATCTCCAGGAGCGCAGCGACCTTGCCCGACGCACGCACCCGGGTCAGTGATCCATCATCGCACTGGATGGCGATGCCCGCCGAATCATATCCGCGGTACTCAAGGCGCCGAAGCCCTTCAAGCAACACATGCTTTGCTCCTGCCCGTCCCGAAACGCCGACTATTCCGCACATGCCCGTCTACTCCGCATTGAACATCCAGCAGGCCCACAAACCAGTTCAGGTCGAGGAGCCGGTCAGACGATATTTTCAAAACCGTATTCACCTGGCCAAAAATTCGGGCCCTGAAAATAGTCACCCAGCCTGTCAGGATTCCGGCCGTGCCCTCGTTTCAACACCCCAAACCTGTCGGGGAACCGCCGGTCTGACCGGCTCAATCCGCCGCACTTGTGTAATCAAAGCGTTCGCACAGCCGCTGATAGGTTTTGCTTACCAGCGCCGCAGCGCGCAGCTCATCGGGGACCGGGCGCCGCGGACGAGCTTCAATAATCGCGCTGCGGCGACCGCTGTCTCCGGTCAAGGTGACGGCGGAAATCAGCTCGGGCACACCCGCCATTGTCGGCAGTTCCAGATAACCGCAAATCTGTTCAAGCGTGGCCTCGGGATCGGCGACGAAATCCTCATAACGGCACACCGGAATGCCCGCATGACGGTCGAGAAACGCCTCATAGCGCACCGCATATTCTTCGAGCGTGGATGGCGAGAAATGGAGCCACTTATTCTGCTGCAGCGCCAGGTAGGAATCGAGGGGATGACGCACTGTCACAACGGAGCGGCACGGCATTTCAGGTGCCAGGAGTTCGTACAGGGTCGGGCGGGCGGCGGCCTCCGCCGTGGTGCAGAAACTGGAATGCGGATGGTCCCGCAGGACAAGCCGCAGACCTTTTGCTGCGCTTTCAGCGCGCAGCGCCGTCATCGAGCTCAGAAAGACACGAATCAGGGTGTCCTCGTCCTGGGGCCGCACAGCCTTGCGCAAGGCGAGCAGCAGATCGGTCGGCGAAAACTGCTTTTCACCCTCCCGGATGTGGAGCGTGCTGAGCGGATTGATTTCACTCAATAACAACGTATTCGGCAGCGCCGCCAGGCATTTCGAGATCATGGTCCCGCCAGAACTGGCCATATGGTGGATAGTCCTTACCGGCTCCGTTTCAGGGACAGAATCACAAAAGGCCTCACACTGAGACAGAAGACTCGGCAAAGGGTCCGCCGTTTGCCGGACCTCGAAGGCATACTCCCCAAGGAGGCTCAGGGCCTCGTCGAGCGTCTCGAGAAGGGCCTCGGAAGCGACGCCTGTGGGTGCGGAGACCATTCTCAAGCGCCCGGCAGGGTTTTGGGCCTGCGGCCCCGCGGCTTTTTGGCCTTGGCCTGGCCGAGTTGATCCGGCTCCTCCGACTGCAGGACCGAAAGATCCTGAATGTGCCGGGCCGCTTCCTGCAGACGCGGCGTCAGCTTGCACAGCAGATCTTCCTGTTGTTGTCGCACGCTCAACGTCTCGGCATAGCGGGTCTGTAGATCGCGCAAATCGCCTTGCAGCATCGCCTGCATCCGCAGGGCTACCGCGAGATCGGACCGGGCTGCAGCATGCTCGGCCGTCCGAGCAATCAGAGTTTCTTGCAGGGATTCGGCCTTCGCATGCTCTGATTGACGGTCGGTTTCAGCTTGAGCGAGTTGAACTTCAAGCTCCTTGATCCGAACGTCCCGAGCGCCCATCGCGTCAGTCGCCGCCTTGAGCGCCTCCTCGGCCTCGGTCCGGCTTGCCTTTGCCGCTTCCTTGTGGGCGCTTTCCGCCTGAACGAGTTGAGCCTCAAGCTCCTCGATCCGAACGTCCCGCGCCGCCATCGCGTCAGTCGCCGATCCGAGCGCCTCTTGGGCTTCCTTGTGCGCGCCTTCCGCTTGAACGAGTTGAACCTCAAGCTCCTTGATCCGCACGTCCCGAGCGCCCATCGTTGCGATGGTAGATTTGAGCGCTTTCTCGGCTTCGACTCGGCTCGCCTCTTCGGCCTCCTTGTGCGCGCTTTCCGCTTGAACGAGGTGAGCCTCAAGCTCCTCGATCCGAACGTCCCGCGCCGCCCTCGCATCAGTCGCCGATTTGAGCGCCTCTTCGGCCTCCTTGTGCGCGCTTTCCGCTTGAACGAGGTGAGCCTCAAGCTCCTCGATCCGAACGTCCCGCGCCGCCCTCGCATCAGTCGCCGATTTGAGCGCCTCTTCGGCCTCCTTGTGCGCGCTTTCCGCTTGAACGAGGTGAGCCTCAAGCTCCTTGATCCGAACGTCCCGCGCCGCCCTTGCCTCAATAGCCGATTCGACCGCCTTCTCAGCTTCGGACAGCTTGACCTCAAGCTGATGATTCAACAAATGCTGGGCGTCGAGTTGCAGGCGCAACGGATTCGACCGCAAGACCAGTTTCGGCCAATCAGGGTCCGAAAGGTCCGATTGGACCTCTTCGAGCCCCAGACTTTGTGCCAGCTCGCGCAAACTCGCCAGGTCGCTCCCGGTCTCGAACAGGCTTGAAGCGGTGCACCGCAACTCAATTGTATCAATTGTGGAATGGAGATCTTCGGTCGGCCAGGCCCGCAATATATCGGCCTCCATCCCAGTCGCGTGAAGTATGACGCGGGCAGGACCAGAAAGCGCCCCGGTCTTCTCCAACAACCGACCCGGCGACAATGTAGGGACCACCATACGATTGAGGAGGCGCAAGCCCGGATAAATGCTCTTTGCCGCCTCAGCGGAACAAAGGCCATCCAGTGCGCGGATGTTGAAGGTCTTCAACTCCGCCTCGCCGACCGCGCCAGTGAGCGCTGCCGCAATGACCAATGTCCGCGGATCATTCCCGCAACGGCGCTCGAGGGCCGCAGCACGGTCGGGTTCAGGCTCAACCAGAATGATGCGTTCAGCATCGCCTGCAAGATACCCGTCAAGCTCAACTCCGTCGCCTGCGCCAATATGAATGATGGTGCGGTGATGATTACCTGTCTGCGCTTGGATCATATCAATCGATCTTCTTACTGCTGGCACCACCGAACATCTCTTTCATAGCGCGCAGAGGTTTCGTCAGCTTCCATGAAGAAGAGTGCAAAATTTCATCGCGCTGCGCCTCCACTGCGGACACGTGCTGAGCAAGGGCCGCGCAACGGTCTTTCCCGACGCGCAGTTCTGAATGAAGCTGCTCTATTTGCTCGGAAAGCGTACGCTCTCGATCTGCCTGTGCGCCGCGGCCCAGCAGCTCCTCCCGCAATCGCCCGATCTGATCATGCAACCGCGCTTGCGACGATTCCGCAGCGGTGAGCGCTTCACATTGCTGTTCCAGATTGGACAAGACTTGTTGATTCTGCTCGTAGACAGCATCGATATCAACCATCACCTCCGCGCGCGCCCAGGGCAGACTGCTTGCGTCGAGTTCGAGGCCAAGTGATTGAGCCTTCGGTGAGTCCGCCAGAAGCTGCCGCGCGAGCACCCGATAGAATCCATCTGCCGCCAAACCATCATCAACGACCGGAGCGCCCCCAATGGAAAGTGCAACCATTTCCTGAAGCAGGTTCAAGTCCTCATTCGTGCCATGAAGGAAGTGGCGGTTCCGCACCAAAAAAATCCGCCGGCGCGACTGACTGCGAATTTGCAGCATTTGGGCCGTTTCAGAGCTCCAGTCGGTCAGGACCTGGCTTGGGCTCAGTCCTGCAACCATGGCCGAGACCAACTGCTCTTCCGCCTCGCAATAAACGACGACGGCACTACGCCCGCCTTCCACGGCCGAAGCCAAGGCCGAGGGTGTGAATTGGCGAGGAACCTCGTTCAATGCACGCCCCATCCGCGCTGACACCGCTGCGCGATCCACACCCGAGAGACAGAATACCGCGGGAGCAATATCGGCGCTCAACATGTCAGACGCTCGATCAACCATCTGAGCTTTCGTCGGCCGTGCCCGGCTGCGCTCAGCGTGAACAGGTGAGCTTTGCGGGACGCTTGGCCGATTTCGGCCACGCTGAATCTGATCGCCATGCCTCCCGGGCTGAACTTCTGGCTCGATTGTCTCATTCCGGCTACTTGGCCCACGAGCCTGTTTGTCTATGGGAGCGGAGCCGCTGACAGACCTATGATCCCGGCCGGACTTGGGTAGCCCACCACCGCCGGAAGCCGCGGCGCCCGATACGATCTGACGGAGCGTGTCGCGCAAGGTCTCCAAATTATTGTTTTCGAAAACGAAATTTCGGGCCTCTTCGCCGAGAGCCTGGCGGCGCTCAGGGGATTTGATTAGAGACAGGATGGCTGTTTCAAGCGCTTCGTCACTCGCAAGATCGACAACAACACCAAGATTGTTGCGTTTGAGATGTTCGATAGTCGCTGCCTCGGATGGACCATGCGCCAAAAGCACCGCCCCTGACGCCAGGCACTCCGGCAATTTATTGGCCATGGAGTAGCGCACGTAACGCATGGTGGCTTCATCAAAATTATACGCAATTACAACAACATCAGCTTCACGCAACCACTTCCGATACGCCTCGGGCGGGCGAGACACGTCAGAGATCGTCGTGAATTCGAAGGAGGTGAATTCGTCCTTGGCCTCGCGCAACCACCATGGCTGCGTGCTGATCTCCAACGACACCGCATGCCCGGCCTGCCCGAGACGCTCTATCGCCCTGGCCAGCCGCAGAACGCTTGTGAGTTGCATATTCGCCGCCAGACCGCCGGCGTAGCGAATCCGCAAACTCCGATCAACAGAGCGCTCACGCGCCGGCCAGTCGCTGGCGTGAACGCCATTCGCCAACGGCAGAAATGGGACTCCGTACCGCGTCTTGAATTCCCGGGACATTGCCTCCGAAATAGACAGCCTCACCTGCGCATGCTCCAGCAAGATCGGAAGGTCTCGATCGAACATACGCGACTGGTCGGGATCCCGCGCAGCCAAGTCGCGCGGCCAATCATCCATGACCCAGATGATGATCGGCTTGTTGAGCGTCTGCAGCAGCTGCATTGCCAAGGCGTGCAGCCAAGGCACGTCCGGGACGGGGCGGTAGAGGACAGCATCTGCACCAAAGCCGTGGGCGGCCTCTCGCGCATCTTCTGCGGAGCAAGGTTCGCACTTATAGCCGCCGTCTCTATCCGGCCGGACAAGCGCGAAACCGTCCTTACCGTGCCGCGCAATTTGCAGCAGCCGGTCGCTCGGCCAGCCGCCGAGAAGGTTTGCCTTGATTTCCCCCGTTGCCGTCCCGTTCGCAAACGGCGTCATGTCAAGCACCAACAGACGCGAATAGCGACCCGCATCAACTAAAGCCGACATTTCCTCCGGAGATCGTGCGTGAGGGAAAATCTCGTGAAATTTCCGCCGCTCAAACACCTCAAGCTGGCCGCCAATTCCGGAATTATAGATCGTCTGACCCGTCCCCTGCAGGACGCGGCGAGCCTCGCTATAGGCTTCGACCATCTTGTCGACCTGAGGATCATGCCAACGATATCCCTTGCCAAAATAGTCGGGGTCGAAATGGTTCGGATCGTCGGATTGCATGTCCAGCACACCAACGCCGTAATCCTTGCTCTCCTTGGCATCACTAGGAAGCGAATAACTGGCGTCCACCCCAATCAGATGAATTTCTTCGAACCCGAGGTAAGCTGCGATCTGCATCATCGAGAATGTTACCGTGCAGCCGGTATATGTGATCTTGTCGGCTTCAGTGGAGAAGTCGAAGCCATGCGGGTAGCTCTTTCGGGGACGGTGATTGTAGAAAATCGTGTCCTCTGAGGCTTCAAACATATACCCAAGATAAGCAGGGAACAGCTTTATTGGACCTTTAAATTCATTGATGAATTTTACCCGGTCCTCGGCGACCAGATGGTCCTCGACCAAATAGAAAGTAGGCGTCCAATCAAGCTCTTTTGCCTTGAGAAAGAACCCATTGACCGCAAACGTGACCTCGTCTTTGAGGACCGACAGGTCGGTTTCATTCAGGCTGGGGCCATTGCCAATCAAAAAGCAGCGTTTCTTACCTCGGAACTGTTCGCGCAAAGCTCGAAGCCGCGGCCGGTATACAGCGTCCAGGTCCTGTCGATATATTTGAACGACATGGGGTAACGTTCGGACCTTCTCTTCCAAAGGAATTTTGTCGGTTGGCAGATATATCGGCGCACGGCTCGGCAACTGGGCCAGTATAGCTTCGTATTCTTCTTCTAGCGTGTTTCTGTCAGTAGCTGGCGTCGTCATGTCAGTTCCCAATAATCGCATCAACATGGCTCTCGAACGAGATTGCACCACAACAAGAGACAAGGTTCATATTATGTATGGCGAGAGCAAACATCATTCTTTTCCCACCCCATTCTGACTTCGCGCCCCGCAGCGCCGGGCGCTGAGCCCGACGGCAGAGATAATGGCGGCAAGCTAGCGGGATACGGAGCTCAATTCCTCAGTGCGCCCGAACCACACGCCTCACACAGACCATTATTTCCCCGAAACTCGCAATTGAGTGTGTAGCTGTCGACTCAGTCACGCATGAATCTTTGGTCCATCGTAAGCGAGCTCACAAAATTCACAAGCTGGGGAAGGTCGCGATTGCCCCCGTCCAGGGCGAGGCAGGCTGATGGGAGGATCCCCCATTGATTTCGCCCGGGGGACGCAACCAGCCAGACTCTCCTCCAGCAATCCTGCAGGGTCGGCGTGGGGATGCCCCTGCCGCCTGGACGCAAGCAGGAAACCGTGCCGCACCCGACACCAATCCTCATGAACCCGTCAGCACCCGCCGATGGGACAAAATCGAGACCGTTTCGCATTCCCGCCCCTCAGCATTGAAGACGACAATGCCTCCGGGTGTCGAGGATCTACGCGGATGCTCGGCCCTGAAGTGTTCTCGATAACCGCGAATTAACGGCGCAGTTCATCGCCATGCGCAAGGAACCACTCATAGGTCTCACGCAAGCCGTCCAGCAATGATATCCGCGCACGCCAGCCCATCCGCTCCAGACGCGAGACATCCATCAATTTGCGCATGGTTCCGTCTGGCTTGCTGATGTCCTGGGTGATGCGGCCCCGATAGGATGTGACATCCGCCACCATGTGAGCCAGCTCGCCGATAGAGACGTCGCTCCCGGTCCCGACATTGATGTGACTGAGCATCGGCCTGGTATTGGCGTCATAGACAGGCTTCGGCAGATCGAGCACGAACAGGCTCGCCTCAGCCATGTCATCGACGTGCAGGAATTCGCGCATCGGCTTGCCCGACCCCCAGACGACGACCTCGGGGTCTCCACGCTCCGCAGCCTCATGGAAGCGGCGGATGAGAGCGGGCAGGACATGGGAGTTCTCGGGGTGGAAATTATCGCCGGGCCCGTAAAGATTCGTCGGCATCACCGAGCGATAATCCCGCCCGTGCTGGCGATTAAAGCTCTCGCACAATTTGATCCCGGCAATCTTGGCAACGGCATAAGGCTCATTGGTCGGTTCCAGCACACCGGTCAGCAAGGCATCCTCGGCCATAGGCTGCTCGGCCGCTCGCGGGTAGATACATGAGGAGCCGAGAAAGAGAAGTTGCTGCACGCCGGCATCATGGGCATGGCGGATCACATTCGACTGAATCATCAGATTGTCGTAGATGAAATCCGCCGGATAAGTGTTGTTGGCGTGGATTCCGCCGACCTTCGCAGCAGCAAGAATCACGGCATCCGGCGCCTCGTCCTGCATGAATCCCCGGACGGCTGCCTGGTTGGTCAGATCCAGCTCAGACGAGGTGCGGGTGATGAGATTGATCGCCTCACCGGCATCCCGTCGAGCTTCAAGCTGCCGTAGAATGGCGCCCCCGACCATTCCACGATGTCCCGCAATATAAATGCTTCGCATATCGAATTTCCCTCAATGCACCTCGCCGGAAATCGCAAACAGTGAGCCCGTCTGCACTTCACCGGCGACGCCAGCCATGCGCTCCGGTCCAATTCCGGCAATTGAACCAAACCTCAATATTGGTTCCATTGCCCGCGCGCCAATCGGGCGCCTAGGATTCGAGGCTCACCGGCAATTCGAGACCATGTGACTTCAACAGGGCATGGCGGCGAGCGACCTTGAGGTCCTCGGCAACCATTTCGGCGCACATTTCGCGCGCGGTGATTTCAGGAACCCAGCCCAGTTTCGCCTTGGCCTTCGAAGGATCGCCCAAAAGCGTCTCCACTTCCGCCGGACGGAAATAGCGTGGATCGACTCGCATGATGACCTGGCCCTCGCGCATCATCGGGGCCCGATCGCCCTCGACTTTGGCGACCGTCGCGACTTCTGCTTCGCCCTTGCCCGTGAACTCAAGCGTAATGCCGAGATCGGCTGCAGCCCAGGTGATGAATTCGCGCACGGAATACTGGACGCCGGTGGCGATGACGAAGTCCTCGGCGACATCCTGCTGGAGCATCATCCACTGCATGCGGACATAGTCCTTGGCGTGGCCCCAATCGCGCAGGCTGTCGATATTGCCCATATAGAGGCAGTCTTCCAGACCCATGGCAATATTGGCCAAGCCCCGGGTAATCTTTCGGGTCACAAAGGTCTCGCCACGGCGCGGGCTCTCATGATTGAAGAGAATGCCGTTGCAGGCATACATTCCGTAGGCCTCGCGGTAATTGACGGCAATCCAGTAGGCGTACATTTTCGCCACTGCATAGGGGCTGCGCGGATGGAAAGGCGTGGTTTCGCTCTGGGGCGTCTCCTGCACCAGACCGTAGAGTTCCGAGGTCGAGGCCTGGTAGAAACGGGTCTTGTTTTCCAGCTTCAGAAACCGCATCGCCTCGAGCAGTCGAAGCGCGCCCATTGCATCGACATCAGCCGTGTATTCCGGCGCTTCGAAGCTGACAGCGACATGCGACTGTGCCCCGAGATTATAGACCTCGTCAGGCTGGACCTCGGACAGGATGCGCGTGAGATTCGAGCTGTCCGTCAGATCGCCATAGTGAAGCTTGAACTGGGTATTGTCCGTATGGGGGTCGCTATAGATATGATCCACTCTCTGCGTATTGAAGAGTGAGGCCCGACGCTTGATCCCGTGAACCTCATAGCCCTTTTCCAGAAGGAACTCGGCGAGATATGAACCGTCCTGGCCGGTCACCCCGGTGATCAACGCTCTCTTCGACATGGTCCCCACGCTTCCCTGAATTGTATAAAAATGACGCCGCCCTTCGGAGAGGAGGCCGCTTCCTAGCTGAAGCTGGCATCAAAGTGAATGACCACCAGCAATGGCTGGCCAAACTCCTTGCAGCATTGGGGCCATCACAACATCCCGGAGAAGATTTGATTGAGTCGCAACCCAGGCGATGAAATCGAAACTTGCTGGCGAATCCCTGGAGCGACCAACGACCCTACCGCCCTCGCAAACGCTTCATCAGGCCGATGAAAAAATTACTCCATGAATTTGCCGAAATGCTTGCAGCCTCCGATTGGGCCTGCAGGGCAGCGGCCTCGGCGTGGGCGAGCGCAACTTCGAGCTCCGCCGCGGCTCTCGCATCGCGATCCACCTGCCGGCGCGCCATTTCCTCGTCATAGGCAGCAGCGACCGCTTCGACTTCGCCTTCGGCACGAATAGTCCCGTAGTCGAGCCAGATGGCCCGGTTACATGTCGTTTCCATCAGGCTGCGGCTATGCGAGGCCAGAATCAGAATCCCGGCCTGGTCGACAAAGGTGCGCATGCGGTCGGTCGCCTTGCGGCGGAATGCAGTGTCGCCGGCCGAAAGCCACTCATCGAGGATGAGCACGTCCGGCTTGAACGCCGTCGCGATAGCGAAATTCAAGCGCATGCGCATCCCGGCCGAATAGGTCTCCACCGGAAGGTCCAGAAAATCACCAAGCCCGGAGAAGGCCGCGATCTCCGCCCGCTTGGCCTCGACCGCTTCGCGCGTCTGACCAACCGCGAGGCCGCGCAGCGTGATATTCTTGTGTCCTGTCGCTTCCAGATTCATGCCGAGATTGATGTTGACTACACTGGTCGTACGCCCCTCAATCACCACTTCCCCGGCATCCGGCGTATAAATCCCGGCCAGGACCTGCAATAATGAGGTCTTGCCTGACCCGTTCTCGCCAATGATCGCGACGCGATCGCCGCTGACGGCCTCGAAGCTGACATCACATAGAGCCCGCACACCAATCACGGAACCATCGCCGCGGCGGATCAGGGTTTCATTGCGGCCGCCGCCATGGTCCGCGACCTCCGAACCGGTCGGTACGGCTGGCGCACCGCCCTGCGAGGGCGCACGCTGGTAGAGTGGGTAATTGAGAAAGAGGTTGCGGACAGAAACGTAAGACATGACGGCCCTCCCCTAAACCCAATAGGGAAGCCGGCGACGCATGTGCGTGCCGGCGAGTGTTGCTGCGACCCACAGGGCAAGCGTCACGCCAAGGACGACCGCCCAGCTGATCAGCCGCGGCGTGTCGCCCAGCAGTGGCGCACGAAAGATCTCGATATAATGCGTCAGCGGATTCAGGTCCGCGACGAGGGCGCGGGCACCTGTCTGCTCTTCATGCACCCACAGGATCGGCGTCAGGAAGATCAGGATGCGCGTGACGGAGCCGATCAAATGCGTGATGTCCCGAAACCGGGCAGCGACCAGACCCAGAAGATATTGCGCCGCGACAGCGTTGACCAGGTAGATGGCAAGCGCAGGAAGGCAAAGGAATGCGGTCATTTCCGGGCGCCAGCCAAAGGCAATGATCGCCGCCAGCGCAACCGCCATATTGAGCACGAAAGTGAAGAGCGATCGGAAAATGCTCCTGTAGACATGGATGGAAAGCGGCATGGAGACGCTTTTTATCCATGTCGAGGATTGCACGAACACCGTGCAGCCATCCTGAATATTCGCCATTAGAAACATGAAGGCCGCATAGCCAACCGCGACATAGGTGACGAATTCTGACGGACTCGCCCGGGTGAAGGCACCAAAGAAAAATGTCACCGCCAGCACAAAGGTGGCGTAGGACAGCACGATCCACAGAAGTCCGAGCACACTGCGCCGATAGCGCTGGCGCATATCGTCCATGGCAAAAGTGCGCCAGACATTGACCATGGAGGCGCCCAGAACAATATCCGCAAAAAAAGACGCGGCCCTTTTGCGACCTGAGCGGGTCACCACTGGCTGGAGGGCGGAACCTTGTGCGGACATTCGGGGCTCTGACGGGCGCTCTCACCAACGCGGAGTAGGAAAGACTTTACCTTGGTGAGTGTGAGACTCCCAAGCATCCTCTTCAGTCACCACGACGCTCCGACCGGGTCAAGCGACGGGCTGCACAATGCCCCGGCTTTGCCCTTTTCTATGTTGGCGAATGCGATAGAACCCTGAACAGCACTTGGCACGCAGGGGAGCGAATATGGACGCCTCAATCGTCATCCGGACCTATAATGAGGGCAAATGGCTTGGCCGGGCGCTCGAGGCCTGCGCCACCCAGGAGGCGGAAGGCTTGCAGTATGAGGTTGTGATCGTCGATTCCGGTTCGACCGATGACACGCTTCAGATCGCTGAAAAATACGGCTGCCGGATCACTCATATCAAGAAACCCGACTTCACTTTCGGGCGCTCCCTGAATGTGGGCTGCGATTTCGCCCAGGGTCGCTTCCTCGTCTTCATTTCCGGCCATTGCATTCCGGCGAGTGATCAATGGCTGGCCAATCTGGTGCGGCCACTGGATGAAGGGAAATGCGCCTTCGCCTATGGCCGGCAGATGGGCGAGCCGGGCGTGACCAAGTTCTCCGAGGAACAGCTATTCAAGAAGTACTTCCCTGAACATAGTGCGATCCCTCAAGAGGGATTTTTCTGCAATAATGCCAATTCGGCTGTGCCGAAAGCGGTTTGGGAGCAATACAAGTTCGACGAGGAAGTCACCGGCCTGGAAGACATGGTGCTGGGCAAGCAACTGGCCGCCGACGGTGAATTCATCGGCTATGTGGCAGACGCGCCGGTCATTCACCTGCACGATGAAAGCTGGTCACAAATCAAGACACGGTATGAGCGCGAGGCCGTTGCCTTGCAGGGCATCATGCCGGAGGTCCATATCCGGGCCGGCGACTTTCTTCGCTACACCGCCGCCGGCATTCTGTTCGACTGGAGCGAGTCCCTGAACCAGCGCGCATTCTGGCGCGAGGCCGGGAGCATATTCATGTTCAGGCTGATGCAGTATTGGGGCTCGTACAAGGGCAATAATGATCACCGCAAACTCTCCCAGGATCGCAAGGACCGGTATTTCTATCCACGCTGATCCGGGCATTTCGTCAAAAAATCGGAAGGTCGAAGGAAATTTCAATGTCGCAAGACCATAAATTCGTAGCACTTTTGCCGATGAAGGCGCACAGCGCGCGCGTGAAGTCGAAGAATTTCCGCGAGTTTGCCGGCAAACCACTATTCCGCTGGATTCTCGACACCTTGCTGTCGGTTGAAGCGGTCGAAAAAGTGATCATCAACACCGATGCACGCCAGATTCTGTCTGACCACGGTCTGAATGATGGCGATGCCGACGGTCGCGTCATGATCCGGGACCGCAAGCCGGAAATCTGCGGTGACCTTGTCTCGATGAATCTGGTCCTCGCCGACGATATCGCGAATGTGATGTCCCGGAGCTATCTGATGACGCACACGACCAATCCGCTGCTTTCGGCGAACGCCATTCGCGGCGCGATGGCGAAATATGACGAGGAAACCGGGGCGGGCCGCGCCGACAGCCTGTTCGCGGTCAACAAGATCCAGACCCGATTCTATCGCGCTGACATGTCGCCGGTAAATCACGATCCTGACAACCTGATCCGGACCCAGGATCTGGAGCCATGGTATGAGGAAAACTCCAACCTCTACATTTTCAACCGGCCCAGCTTCGCGCGAACGGCAGCGCGTATCGGTGCAAAGCCCGCCATGTATGAAACACCGCCACTGGAATCGATCGACATCGACAATGCCGATCAGTGGGCGCTGGCCGAAGCCGTGGCGCTTCATACCATGAAAGCGGAGGTGTAGCCCGTGCGTGTCCTTGTCACCTGCCCGCCCATGCTCGGCATGATCGACGAATTCCGTTCGGATTTTGCCGCCAAGAATGTGGAGCTCGATGCGCCCAAAGTCGTCCAGACAATGAGTGAGGACGAGCTTTGCGAGCGACTGCCCGAATTTGACGGCTGGATCATCGGGGATGACCCGGCGAGTGCACGTGTACTGGAGGCCGGCGCAAGCGGGCGGCTGAAGGCAATCGTGAAATGGGGCGTCGGCGTCGACAATGTCGATTTCGAGGCCGCGAAGCGCCTCGGGCTACCCGCTATCAATACGCCTGGCGTTTTCGGCCGCGAAGTTGCGGACGTGGCGATGAATTATGTTGGAGGCCTGGCGCGCGAAACCTTCCGTATCGACCGGGAAATCCGCGCCGACAAGAGCTGGCCAAAACCGCGCGGCATTTCGCTGGCCGGACGCAAGGCCGGCCTGATCGGCTTTGGTGATATCGGCCGGAATACCGCAAGGCGATTGCTCGCCGCCGAGCTCGACGTGATTGTCTATGATCCATTCTACCAGCCCGTCGAAGGCCTGAACGTCACACCGATGAGCTGGCCGGAAGGCGTCGAGGATTGTGACTTTCTGGTCTTCACGGCGCCATTGAACGCCGCGACGCGCCACATGTTCAACGAGGATATCCTCGAGCGGGTGAAGCCCGGCCTGCGCCTCGTGAATGTCGGCCGCGGCCCGGTGGTCAAGGAGTCTGCCCTGCTTGCAGGCCTCGCCGATGGCCGGATTCACTCCGTTGCGCTCGACGTGTTCGAGATCGAGCCGCTTCAGGCGGATAGTCCGTTGCGCCAGTATGATCGTTGCATTTTCGGCTCCCATAACGGGTCGAATACTGAAGATGCCGTCCGCCGGGTGAGCCGGCAGGCCATCGGCCACCTATTCGAGTTTCTGGGTGTGAAATAATGGCCAAAGGGCAGCGGGCAGTCTGCATCACGGGTGTTGCCGGCGGCATCGGAGCCGCGCTGGGCGCGGCTTACCGCAAGGCCGGCTGGCGCGTGATCGGCTCCGGCCGGCAGGCTCCCGATCCGGGGATTTGCGATGTCTTCGTCGAGGCCGATCTCGACCGGCTGGCCGAGAATGACCAGGCCCTGGAAGAATTCGCTGCCGAAGTCCGGGCCGGGCTGGACGGTGCAGCGCTGGCGGCACTGATCAACAATGCCGCGGTGCAAATTCTCGCACCGGCCGACAAGCTGACCGCGCAGGACTGGCGGCGCACCCTGAATGTCAATCTGACGGCGCCCTTCCGGCTCAGCCAGGTCTTCCTGCCAGAGCTTGAAGACGCCGGCGGCGCCATCCTCAATATTGGCAGCGTCCACGCCCAGGCGACCAAGCCGGGCTTCACCGCCTATGCCACATCCAAGGCCGCCCTGCACGGCCTGACGCGCGCGCTGGCGGTCGATATGGGCAAGCGCGTCCGTGTCGTGTGCCTGGCACCGGCCGCCATCTCCACTCCCATGCTCATGGCCGGGTTCGAGGGGCGCGAAGAGGCCTTCAAATCACTGCAGGCCTGCCACCCGTCGGAACGGATCGGCGTGCCGGAGGAAGTGGCCGATGCGGCCCTCTTCCTGACTTCGCCCCAGGCCAGTTTTGTAACCGGATCCACCTTCTGGCTCGATGGCGGCGTGCTCGCCCGCCTGCATGACCCGGTCTAGGGCGCGGAGCCATCCATGACGCCCTTGCGAATCTCCAGCCCTGAAATTGTCTGGGACGCGGGCGCGGTGCTCGGTGAAAGCCCGGTATGGTCACCGCGTGAACGCGCCCTCTGGTGGGTTGATATCAAGGGACTGGCGCTGTTCCGGTATGAGCTTGAAACGGGTTTGCGCTCGGTCTGGCGTGCCGGCGAGCCGATCGGCTGTATCTCTGCACCGGACTCGACCGGACGCCTGCTCGCCGCCACGCGCTCGGGCTTTGCCTGGCTCACACCGGATGAGGACGGGGCTGTAAGCCGCACCGCGATTATTGCCCCCGAGCCCGATCTTCCCGGCAACCGTTTCAATGATGGCAAGCGGGCACCCGACGGCTCATTCTGGGCGGGAAGCATGGATGACGCCGAGACCGCGGACTCTGGCGCCTGGTGGCGTCTGGACGCCGCCTCGGGCGAGGCTACACGGCTCGCGACAGGCTATCGGGTGACAAATGGCCCGGCCTTCGACCCGTCGCGAAGCCGGGTCTATCTCACCGATAGCGCACGGCAGACCGTTTTCGTCGCCAACTGGATTGCGGGCGGCGGCTTCGATCAATTGCGGGTGTTCAGGCAGTTCGGTGAGGGAGATGGCTATCCGGACGGGATGGAAGTCGATTCCGACGGTGCGCTCTGGATCGCCTTCTGGGATGGCGCCTGTCTGCGGCGGTTCGATCCGGACGGTGCACTGATCCAAACCGTCGACCTCCCGGCCCGGCGCCCGACGAGTCTGGCCTTTGCGCCCGAGGCGAACCGGATCTTTATCACCACGGCCTCAATCGGCCTGACACCGGGCAAGGCCCAGGGCGCCTTGATCACGCTGTCGCTGGACTAGCCCCGCCCGGGACGATCCGCCTGCGATCCGTCGCGCTCAACATGGTCTCTCAATTCTCGCAATTGGGCGTCGAGCGCATCCATCTCGAGCTCCAATTGCTGCCGCGTCAGCTCAGCCTCGGCCTTGCCGCCCAGCGCAATCTTGAGCTCACTCATCAACGCCTTGATGATCCGGCGGGTCTTGATGGCGATGGCCGCGGTGAATGCCAAGGATAGCCCACCGACACTGACCAGCGCCGCCCAGATGCGCGCCTGCGGCACGAGGATCGCAAAGACCAGCACGGCAACAATACTCAGCCCTGCCCCGGCCAGGAAACGCCAGTTGCTTCTAAGACTTGGCGCCCATTGCTGAATCCGGCGCTGCAGGGCGCTGGTCGGTACCGCAGCCGGAATGGTGCGCTCATCAATGGCGGCGCGGGCGGCTGATTGGGTGGTGGCGGCACGCGCGGCCTTGTCATGTGTCGGGTCGAACAGCGACGCCAGATCGACCCGGTCATAGACGTCGAGATCGCCTCCGACGGTCGCATTACCTATGATCACGCCGCGCGATTCCAGGGCCCGGCGGGCAATGGCAAAATGCTCGCGCATCAGCATCACGTTCGGGACATGCCATTTGCGGCCGGCGCCGAAATACTCCGGGGCAAAATGATTGGGATCATCGTCAAACTCGGAGGTCAGGCGTGGATCATCGGACGCAGCGCCGCCCTCGCGTCGCACCGTATCGGGCACCGAATAGCGCATGTCGCAGCCGACCAGATAGATTTCCGAAAATCCCATATAGGCCGCGAGCTGCAGCATGGTGATCGCCACGGTATGGGGCTGGATGACCCGGCTGGCGGCGTCTGGCGAGAACATGGAATCCGGCAGGGCTTCGATACTGCCCGGCTCTTCATTGAAGAAATAGCGGTTCGGCCCATCCCCGATGAGCGAGCGTCCGGCCTGGCGTTTGCGCCCGCCGCCATGCTCCTGCACCTCCGCCGGGAAGAAGCCTGTCATCGACGGGTTCTCGCGCAACATCAGGTCGATATCCTGGGCCCGGTCCGGCAGTACCTGGGAGTCGACACAGGTATAGTAAGTCGGCTTCCAGCCGATCCGGTCGAAGAGCATGAAGGCGGCATTGCAGGCGAAGACGGTCTCGCCCTCCAGGAGCGACAGATCGGTCTCGTTGAGAGACGGGCCATTGCCCAGGATGAAACAGCGCTCCCCCGCATGCTTGTTCCTGAAGCCGGTCAGATCACTGATCGGTTCTGGCCGGGCGAGGCCAACCCCGAAGCGCGAACCGCCCGCCCCGATCCTGCCGGGAGCCGAGCGCCGCCGTACGGCATCCATGCGGATGATCGGGGGGTCGAGCGCACTCAGCTGCGGGTTCAGGGCCAGCCGCTCGTCTTCCGTCAGCTCGCGCGGCGTGTCCGGGATCAGGCCGCGGAAGGCATCGTGAAGCGCGGGGTCGATCAAGGTGAGTTCGCGCTTGAGGATCGTCTTCACCTCAGCCTTGTATCGGCGCAAATCGGTAACCGAGCGCTGTCCCGGCCGGATGCGGAAACACCCCAGCATACGATCGACCGAGTAGAGGTTTGCATGGCGAAAGAAACGCGCCCACAGGTCGAAATCATTGGCGACACGAAACTCGGTGTCGAGCTGGCCGCCGGCCTTCTCCCACAGGCTGCGCCGCCAGAATGTCGATTCCTGCTGGATCCAGAAATGGTCACCCGCCAGAAACCGCAAGCGCGACCAGGGCCGGACAGGGCCGACATATTCCAGGGCGCTGTCGGCATTCATGGTGCTCGGCCGGCCGGTGATCCATTCCACGTCCGGATAGGCCTCGAAAATCCGCGCGACCTGCGACAGGCAGCCCGGATGCAGGACATCATCGGAATTGATCCAGCCCATGATGTCACCGTGCGTGACAGCGAAGCCCTTGTTGAGCGCGTCGGCATGCCCGTCATCCGGCTCGCTGATGATCGCCGATGTGGCCTCGCGATATTGTTCGATGATCAGGCGTGAACCATCAGTGCTGGCACCATCGACAATGACAAAATCGAGCGCCGGATAGCGTTGCTTCACGACGGATTCGAGCGTCTCCCGGAGGAATTCCACACCATTATAATTCGGCGTCACCAGGCTGATCAGCGGCAATGTCTGGGCAGAATGGGTCACGGCGCACTCCAACGGCTGTGCAAGGTGTGAGCGATAAGCGCAAGGGTGGATTTCGTTGCCGGCCAGAGGCCCGCATTGCGGTTCACGAGGTTGAACACCTCGGTGAGCCGGGCCGGCGCCACATGCCCCGTCTTGGTGCCCTCACCCATATAGACCGCCGAAAGCGTATCGCCCAGACGTTCAAAACGGGCACCGTCGCGATAGAGCCTGACCCACAAATCCCAATCCATGACGTAATGCAGGTCGCCGTCTAGCCCGCCAACCTTCTCCACCGCGGCACGCCGCGCGAAGCAGGAAGGTTGTGAGATGATGTTCGAGCGCAGCAAGAGCGGCGATATATCCCCGACCTGGTCGTGTGTGCCGATACATCGCCCGGCAGCGTCGAGGAATTCCGATCCGCCATACACCACGTCCGGGCGCGGCTCGCGCCGGAAGACGGCGCTGACACGTTCGAGCGCGCCGGGCTCCAGCCGGTCATCACCATTGAGCCAGAAAACGATCTCGGCATCCGTATGACGCCAGCCCTCCTTGATCGCATCGGACTGACCGGCATCGGAACCGTGGCGGCGATACACGAAGTCGATCCCGCTCGCATCCGCGGCCGCGGCGACACGTGGGTCATTTGAGGCATCGAGCAAGGCCACCTGAAGCGGCGCATTCTGGGAGGCGAGGCTTTCCAGGGCGACCGGAAAGAAATCGTGCCAAGCACCGACCGGCACCGCCGCAGCAAAATTGACTGTTTCCGACATGGGAGGCGTTCTCGGCTCAGCGCCCCGGACCGGCTATCCTGATGGCTATAATTCCAGCATAACCTAAACGTCCTGCCCCATTTCGCAACCGTCAGGCACCGTTGGACGACCGGGACCATCAACGGTTTCCGGCGCTGCGACCATTGACCGGCATTCGCGCCGCAACAGCGTGCTGACGGTTGCGTTCGGGGGGCAATTGTCTAGACACAAATGAATCGTGCCGGAGGGTTGAATGCGTGTTCTCGTCGTAGGCGGTGCCGGATATATCGGCGCCCATGTGTGTAAGACATTGGCGGCACGGGGTGATGAGCCCATCGTTTTCGACAATTTGTCGAGTGGCCATGAAGATGCTGTTCGTTGGGGGCCGCTCGTGCGCGGCGACGTACGCTCACAGACAGACCTGGCGCACGCTTTCACCACGCACAAGCCGGATGCGGTGATGCATTTCGCGGCCAACATCGAAGTCGGCGAAGGCGAGCTGGCGCCGCTGCAATTCTGGGACAATAATGTCGGCGGCGTGGTCGCCCTCCTGCTGGCGATGCGCACGGCGAATTGTGACAAGCTTGTCTTTTCCTCCACCTGCGCGACTTATGGCCAGCCGGGCACGCTGCCGCTGACCGAGGCCGAACCGCAGGACCCGATCAATGTCTATGGACGCACCAAGCTGACGGTTGAGCGCATGCTGGCCGATGTCTCACGCGCCGAAGGTCTTCGCTATGCGGCTCTGCGTTATTTCAATGCTGCCGGCGCCAGTCCGGACGGCGAGATCGGCGAGCGCCATGACCCGGAAACGCACCTGATCCCGAACGCCCTGAAGGCCGCGGCCGGGATTGGTGGCCCGATGCGCCTGTTTGGCGATGATTATGAAACCCGGGACGGCACCTGCCTGCGCGACTTCATTCATGTCATGGATCTGGCCCAGGCTCACCTGGCAGCCCTCGACCGCCTCTTCACCCACCCCGGCGGGCTGGCCTGCAATGTCGGCACCGGACAGGGCATTACCGTGCGTGAAGTACTCGAAGCGGTAGAAAGAGTGACCGGAAACCCCGTGCCACATGACATTCATCCGCGCCGCGCCGGCGATCCGCCAGAGCTGTATGCCGATATTTCGATGGCGCGCGAACTTCTGGGTTTCAAACCGCAATACGCCGATATCGAGACGATTGTGGACCATGCCTGGCAATTCCATCGCAAGGCATGGGGCCTCGCGGAAAGCCCGCTACAGGACTAGGAAACGAACCCCGGCAGTCGGGGCAGTATCGCTGCCCCGCCAGCTGGCCCGAAGCTGACCGGCTGCGTTTCCCGTCGGCGCCGCGGCCAGCGGCAAACCCGTCGTCACAGCTTCTGATCGAAGGGGCCGACTTCAGGGTATTGCGCCATGATCGCTTCGATCTCGCGGAAGATCGCTACCACATCCTCGCCCGATTCCGGGCTTTCCACGACAACAACCAGATTTGGCGTGTTGGACGAGGCGCGCATCAGGCCCCAGGCTCCGCCCTCGAGTGTGAAGCGCACGCCATTGACCGTGTTCACATCCTGGATCGCCCGGCCGGCTATTTTCGCCCCGGCGGCGCTGCGCGCCTGGACATCGGCGACAATGCGCCCGACGACATCATATTTCACTTCGTCGGAACAGGCTGGCGACATGGTCGGCGAGCCATAGCTGATCGGCAGCGCCCGGCGCAGATCGGCCATACTGCTCTGCGGGTTGCGGTCCAGCATTTCCAGAATGGCGCGCGCCGCGACCAGGCCGTCATCATAGCCGCGGCCGATCGGGGGCTGCAGGAAAAAATGTCCGGACTTTTCGAACCCGGCCAGGGCGCCCAGCTCACGTGAACGGCGCTTGATGTAGGAATGCCCGGTCTTGAAATAATCGGTCTTGCAGCCGTGCTCCGCCAGCACCGGATCGATCGCGAACAGACCGGTCGATTTGACATCCACCACGAAGGTCGAATTGGGGTAGAGCGGTGCCAGATCGCGCGCCAGCATCAGGCCGATCTTGTCGGCGAAGATTTCCTCGCCCTCATTGTCAACGACACCGCAACGATCGCCATCGCCGTCGAAACCGAGACCGACATCGGCCTTGTGTTCGAGCACGGCATCGCGGATCGCGTGCAGCATTTTCATATCTTCAGGATTGGGGTTGTAGCGCGGAAAGCTGTGATCAAGCTCGCAATCGAGCTCAACAACCTCGACGCCCATTGCCCGCAGGGCTTGCGGCGCAAAAGCGCCGGCCGTGCCATTGCCGCAGGCCGCGACGACCTTGAGCGGGCGGGAGATCTTGACCCCGTCCGAGACGTCGGCGAGATAGCGTTCAGCGACGCCGGCCTGGCGGACATAGCCGCCGCCGGCACGTGATATCCCATGCCCGCCAAGCACGATTTCCTTGAGCCGTGACATCTCGTCTGGCCCAAAGGTCAAGGGCCGCTCCGCGCCCATTTTGACCCCGGTCCAGCCATTGGAATTATGGCTCGCCGTGACCATCGCGACGCAAGGCACATCAAGATCGAACTGCGCGAAATAAGCCGTCGGTGACAGCGCCAGCCCGATATCATGAACTTCGATCCCCGCATCCATCAGGCCGACTTCCAGTGCCTGTTTGACGCTCAGCGAATAGCTGCGGAAATCATGCCCGACCGCGATTTTCGGCGTGACGCCAAGTTCGTGGATCAGCGTACCGAGGCCGAGCCCCAGCGCCTGCACGCCATAGAGATTGAGATCGGGGGCGACATCGGAGCCCGGATGCCCGAACCACCAGCGCGCATCATACTCGCGAAACCCGGTCGGTTTGATCAAGGGTTCATTTTCAAAGGCCGATGTGTTCGGCTTCAGGCTCGCTTTGGGAATCTGGGTCATGCTGTACATCCATGTGTAACGTCGCAGCACCTAACTACTGCATGATGCTGTCCATGCAAGTTCGGACACTCGGATCGGGCATCTGAAGCCGTCGAATTTGCGCACGGCAGCCCGGCCGCCGCAAAGGGTTTCGCATCAACCCTCCGGGCGGCCCACACTGGTATAGGCGAAGCCGGCCGCGAGCATTTCGTCGGGGGAATAGATATTGCGGAGATCGACGATGACCGGCGTCCGCATCGCGGCTTTGATCCGTTCCAGATCAAGCGCGCGGAATTCATTCCATTCCGTGATGATCGCCAGCACATCAGCATTTTCAGCGCAAAAATAGGGCCCCGAGACGAATTCAACATTGGAGAGCAGTTTTTCCGCCTCAAGAGTCCCGGCCGGGTCGAAAGCCTTCACCCTTGCCCCAGCCTTTTGCAGTGCCGGGATGATTTCCAGGCTGGGCGCGTCGCGCATATCGTCGGTATTCGGCTTGAAGGTCAGCCCGAGAATGGCGATCGTCTTGCCAGCGACATCACCACCGCAGGCATCAATGATCTTCTTTGCCATTGCGCGTTTGCGGGCATCATTGACGTCGACAACGGTTTCGATCAGGCGCAGCGGCGCGCCGGCCTCCTGGGCTGTCCGCGTCAGGGCGAGTGTATCCTTGGGAAAGCAGGAGCCGCCATAGCCCGGCCCCGCATGCAGGAATTTGCCGCCGATCCGGTTATCGAGGCCAACGCCGCGGGCGACTTCCTGGACATTGGCGCCAACGGCGTCGCACAGATCTGCCATTTCATTGATGAAAGTGATCTTCATCGCCAGGAATGCATTGGCGGCATATTTGATCAGTTCCGACGTACGCCGGGAGGTGAAGACGATCGGCGTCTCATTGAGGAAAAGCGGGCGGTAGATGTCATGCATGACCGTACGGGCCCGCTCGTCATCGGTACCGACGACGACACGGTCGGGATGTTTGAAATCATCGATCGCCGCGCCTTCACGCAGGAATTCCGGATTGGAGACGACAGCAAAATCGGCGTCGGGCCGGGTTTCGCGCACGATACGTTCGACTTCATCGCCGGTTCCGACCGGGACGGTCGATTTGGTGACGATGACAGTATAGCCATTCATGACTTCGGCGATTTCGCGGGCGGCAGCGTAGACATAGCTGAGATCGGCAAAACCGTCGCCGCGACGGCTCGGCGTGCCGACGGCGATGAAGACCGCATCGGCCTCGCGAACGGCTTCGGTGAGATCCTGGGTGAAGCTCAATCGCCCCTCGCGAACATTGCGCTGGACCAGAAGATCGAGGCCGGGCTCATAGATCGGAATGCCGCCGGACTGGAGGGTCTCGACCTTCTCGGCATTCTTGTCGACGCAAATGACCTCATGGCCAAAATCGGCAAAACAGGCACCGGAAACCAGGCCCACATATCCCGTACCGATCATCGCAACGCGCATGTCGACCTACTCCTGCTGTGAATGGGACCGGTATCGCTTGGGCGGCAAGCTGGTGCAAGGATTGATTGCCGCTGGAAATGTCCCGGCATGGGCGGAATGTGGGTGCCTGGCTCGAAATATGCTTGCTCAGCCGGAATGGCAGACCCCGGCCTGCCGCCCGCAATCCGGCACGTCTAACGGTCGCCGGCAGAGGTAGGTGCCGGTGTCGGAACGAGCCTGGCAATCGCGGTTTTCCCGAGGCGCAGAAGTGGCTGCTCGATCAGCCAGTGGGTCAGCCAGGCCAGCAGCAGCGTGCCCGCAATGGCGAGGCTGTAATAGACCGGGCTGGCAAACACGCTGCCGCCGAGCCATGGCGCCAGAAGGCGTGCCAACACATCAAGCACCAGGATATGCCCGAGATAACAGGCATAGGACCAGTCCCCGATCCGGGCGGCGAGGGCCGGCAAGCGCGGCCGCCAGGCCAGTGCCGCCCAGACAACTCCAATCGCAAAGGGCGCGAAAACCGGTACGCGGATCGCCGGATTCTCCAGTCCCTCAAGGCCATAGACCGCCGTCCAGCCAAGACCGAGCGCAGCGCCGGCAAGGGCAAGTAGCAGGGCGATGCGGCCCATCGCCAGCAGGCGATCGGAAAATTGCGCGATCAGGGCGCCGGCGAGGAAGAGCAGGTTGAACGGGCTGATCACCAGGCCGATCCAGGGGGCCCTGCCCTCCGCAAGACCGAGCAAGCCAGCCAGGGTCAATCCGGACCAGACCAGCACCGCCCAGGGACGAAAGCGCACCGGCAGGATGAGGAAGAGGGCGTAGACGAGGTAGAAATACAACTCATGGGTCAGTGTCCAGCCCACCGGGAGAATGGGGGGATAACCGACCGGGAAGAGGGTCAGCGAGGCCAGCCAGTCCTTCTCGCGCAGCGCCGTACCGGGACCATCACCAAATACCAGCATGTAACCGGCGACCGCAATCGCGGTATAGACCCAGTAGAGCGGGAAAATCCGGTTCAGGCGCGCGAGAAAGAAGCGCGGCCGCAGGCCCGACAGACCGCCATAGATATGGTGGATGATGAAACCGGAAATCACGAAAAAGACGTCGACGCCGCTAAAGCCGAAATAGGCAAAACCGCCGAGAAGCTGGTCACCCAGCAGGCGTCCCTCGGTCTGATGGGTATGGCCGATGACGACGAGCAGGACAGCCAGCGCCCGCAGATATTGCAACTCGACGATCTGGCCCCGGTCCGGTTTCGCGGCTGCAAGCACTAGGCGGCCGCCCGTTCGATAGCCGAACGCACATCATCCACGACGCTGCGGATCAGCTTCATCTCACCCTCAGCCATCACACGGATCACCGGTTCGGTGCCGGAGGCGCGTACGAGCAGACGCCCGCTCGTGCCCATACGCCGTTCGGCCTCGGCGATGGCAGCGCGAACATTGTCGTCGGTGAGCAGGGCCTTGCCCTTGGTGACGCGAACATTTTCCAGCAATTGCGGCGCGGGTTTGAAAACCCGGAAGACCGAACTGGCCGGCTCGCCTGAATCCACCAATACCCGCAGCACCTGCAGCGCCGCGATCAGGCCATCGCCCGTCGGGGCGAAATCCGGCATCACGATATGGCCGGAGGCTTCGCCGCCGAGATTGATGCCGGTTTCCTTCATGCGCTCGGAAACATAGCGATCCCCGACCTGGGTGCGCTCGAGCGCAATCCCCTCGCCTTCGAGAAAGCGTTCGAGACCGAGATTGGACATGACCGTCGCGACGATGGCCGGTTTGGCCAGCTCGCCGGTCTTGTGCCAGTGACGCGCCAGCATGGCGAGGATCTGGTCGCCATCGATGACCCGGCCCTTCTCGTCGCACAGGATGAGGCGGTCGCCATCACCATCGAGCGCGATACCGAGATCGGCGCGGTATTTGACGACTTCCTTGGCCAGCCGGCCCGGGGCGGTCGAACCGCAATCCTCATTGACGTTGAAGCCATTGGGCTCAACCCCGATCGGGATCACATCGGCGCCGAGTTCCCACAGCGCCGTCGGAGCCACCTTGTAGCCAGCGCCATTGGCGCAATCGATCACCAGGCGCAGGCTCGACAGGCTCTGATTACGCGGGAAGGTCGATTTGACGATTTCGACATAGCGCGCCTGGGCATCATCGATCCGCTTGGCACGGCCGAGATCGGACGGCGCCGCCAATTCCTCGCTGAGGCTGCCATCCATCAGCGCCTCGATCTGCAATTCGGTTTCATCGTCGAGCTTCTTGCCCTCGGGCCCGAAAAGCTTGATGCCATTGTCATGATAGGGATTGTGTGACGCCGTGATCATCACGCCCAGATCCGCGCGCAATGACCGCGTCATCAGCGCGACCGCGGGGGTGGGCAGCGGGCCAAACTGGAAGACATCCATGCCCACCGAGGTGAAGCCGGCGACCAGGGCGGATTCGATCATATAGCCGGACAGGCGCGTATCCTTGCCGATCACCACGGAGTGCCGCCCGGTATGGCGGACAAAATGCCGCCCCGCCGCCATGCCGAGCCGCAGCGCGGTCTCGGCCGTCATCGGGAAGGAATTGGTGAGGCCGCGAATGCCATCCGTGCCGAAGTATTTCTTGCCCATTTGCGCTTCCAAATACTGGTTTGCGCAAAACATATAGGACAGCGACCCTTACGCGAAGTGAATGCGTAAGCTGGACGGCAGCAAAACGATCCGATAGGCGTGCCTTGACCAAGAACACGAGGGGAGTGCCTGTCATGAAACGAGTCCGCAAAGCCGTTCTGCCGGTTGCCGGCCTGGGAACACGCGTCCTGCCAGCCACCAAATCCATTCCCAAGGAAATGCTCCCGGTTTTCGATCGCCCCGCCATCCAGTATGTCGTCGATGAAGCCATCGCCGCCGGGATCGAGCACTTCGTCTTCGTCACCGGGCGCAATAAGGGCGCGATCGAGGATTATTTCGACCGCTCCTACGAACTTGAGGCAACCCTGCAGGACAAGGGCAAGACCGAGATTCTGGAAATCCTGAGCCGGACGCGCGCGGCGCCAGGCTCGATGAGCTTTGTCCGCCAGCAGGCACCGCTCGGCCTCGGTCACGCCATCTGGTGCGCCCGCGACATTATCGGCGATGAACCCTTCGCCATCCTGCTGCCCGACGTTCTGGTGCGGGCCGAGCCGAGCTGCCTGGCCCAGATGATCGCGGCCTATCAGGACACGGGCGGCAATATCATCGCGGTCGAACAGGTCGCGCCGGCCGATGTCGACAAATACGGTGTGATCGACCCGCTCGAGCGCCAGGGCAACCGTATCCGCATGCGCGGCATGGTCGAGAAGCCACCGGTCGACAAGGCACCATCAAATCTCGCGATCACCGGCCGCTACATCCTGCAAGGCAGCATCTTCAAATATCTCGAGGACCAGGCCGCCGGCGCCGGCGGTGAAATCCAGCTGACCGATGCGATGGCGCGCCTGATGCAGCACCAGGATTTCCATGCCGTCGAATATGCGGGGCAATCCTATGATTGCGGTGACAAGCTGGGTTATCTGCGCGCGACCATCTCGTTCGCATTGAATGATCCGGAACTGGGTGCCGCAGCACGCAAGGTCGCCGAGACAGCCCTGAAGAACGAAGGAGCTGGAAACTAGGCCTCGCGATTTCGCCAGTCGCGATACCAGTCGGCAAAACGGGCAAGCCCCTCATCCAGGCGGACCGTCTGCTCAAAGCCGTAATCGCGTTCCAGCTTGCTGGTATCGGCATAGGTGCGGGTGACATCGCCGGCCTGCATGGGCAACATGATTTTCTCGGCCGCCATGCCGAGCGCGCCCTCGAGGCTCGAGATCATGTCCATTAGTTTCACCGGCGAAGAGCCCCCGATATTGTAAACCTCGTGATGCCCGCGCGGTGGACTATCGTCGAGAATCCGCAGGAGCGGCGCGATGATGTCGTCGATATAGGTGAAATCCCGCTCCATCTCGCCGCCGTTGAAGACCTTGATCGGCCGCCCCTCGAACATCGCGTCTGAGAAGAGCCAATAAGCCATGTCCGGCCGGCCCCAGGGACCGTAAACGGTGAAGAAGCGCAGCCCCGTCGCCGCCGTTCCGTAGAGGCTGGCATAGGCCGAGCTCATCAATTCATCGGCCAGCTTGGTGGCGGCGTAAAGTGAGGCCGGTCGCATGGTGACATCGTCCTCACGAAACGGGACGCTGGAACGTTCGCCATAAACCGAGCTCGAGGAGGCATAGACCAGGTGTTTCAGATCATCGCCGAGATGGCGGGCGGCCTCCAGCACGGACAAATGCCCGTGCAGGTTTGAATTGGCATAAGCGAAGGGCTGGTCGATCGAATAACGCACACCAGCCTGGGCGCCGAGGTGCAGAATCCGGTCCGGGCGGACGCGTTCAACGAGGGCCAGAACCGCCTCATGATCCGCCAATTCCAGCTTCTCAAAGCTGAACCCGGGCCGCGCCTGCAAATGCGCCAGGCGCGCCTGTTTCAGTGCCGGGTCATAATAGGCGTTCAGATTGTCGATACCGACGACATCCACGCCCTGATCGAGCAGGGCATTGACCGCATGGAAGCCCACAAATCCTGCAGCGCCCGTCACTAGAGTCGTCATTCAAAATCCTCACGCCCATTCTCAAGCCGTCGCTGACCGGTCACGTCGTCAGCGAGCCTCGGATTCCAACAATTTGGCCAGGTATTTGCCGTAATCAGAATTTGCGAACCGTTCAGCTGACTGGCGCAGCTCCGCGCGGTCAATCCAGCCATTTCGGTAGCCGATTTCCTCGAGGCAGGCGATTTGCAGCCCCTGGCGCCGTTCCAGCGAGCGCACATATTCCGACGCCTCCAGCAAGGCCTGTGGCGTGCCGGTGTCGAGCCAGGCTACGCCGCGCCCCAGTTTTTGCACGCGCAGATCCCCGCGCTCCATATAGGCGCGATTGACATCGGTGATCTCGAGCTCGCCGCGCGCCGACGGCCGTATCGAGCGTGCGATCTCGACGACGTCATTATCGTAGACATACAGCCCGGTGACAGCGAGGTTGGAGCGGGGCTCCTCCGGCTTTTCGTCAATCGCGATCGGCTTGCCGTCAGCATCCAGCACGACGACGCCATAGCGTTGTGGCTTGTTGACATGATAGGTGAAAATCGTTGCTCCCGAGGTCGGGCTCGCCGCCCCGCGAACGATTTCGTCAAACCCGTGACCGTAAAACATATTGTCACCGAGGATCAGGGTGACCGGTCCGTCGCCAATGAAGTCCTCGTCGAGCAGGAAAGCCTGCGCCAGCCCCTGCGGGCTGGGCTGTGCAACATAGCTCAGCCGTACCCCGAAACGCGAGCCATCGCCCAGCAATTGGCGGAAGCGCTCCTGGTCATCCGGCGTCGTGATGATGAGAATGTCCCGAATTCCGGCCAGCATCAAAACCGACAGCGGATAATAGATCATCGGCTTGTCGTAGACGGGCAGTAATTGTTTGGACGTGCAAAGCGTCAACGGCCACAGCCGGGTCCCGCTGCCTCCTGCAAGCACAATTCCTTTCACGTTACACCCCAGTCAGTTACAGCTCTCACCCCATGTGGGCTGATACACGCATACAAGACCTCACACGGTCTGGAAACCGCGTGACGCCGGTTCCTGCCCGGCCAGACTTGAGTTGCCCGGCAAACCTGCGCATATCCCCTGTTGATACGGAGCGCCGATATGCAGATTGAACGCCTCGCCATTCCCGGAGTGATTCAAATCACCCCGCCGCGCCATGGCGACCACCGGGGTTATTTTTCCGTCACCTATAACCGGGACGATCTGGCGAGCCTGGGTATCGACGCGGACTTTTCACAGGACAACCAATCCTGGTCGGCCGCAGCCGGCACGGTGCGCGGCCTGCACTTCCAGAACCCGCCCGCCGAACAGGCCAAGCTGGTCCGCGTTGTCCAGGGCCGGGTGCTTGACGTGGTCGTCGATGCCCGCCGCGGATCGCCGGCATTCGGGCAATATATCAAGTCGGAATTGTCTGCCGAAAACGGGGCACAGATTTTCGTGCCACGCGGTTGCCTGCATGGCTTTGTCACGCTGGATGCCGATAGCGTCGTGCAGTACAAGGTCGATAATGACTATGCCCCCGGGCTGGATGCGAGTCTGCGCTGGGACGATCCTGAACTGGACATCGACTGGGGAATCGACCGCAGCACAGCGACGCTTTCAGAAAAGGATGCGAACGGGATATCCTGGGCCGAGTTCGACACGCCTTTCCGGTTCGGCGAATAGGGCGGGAAGGAGTATGGCGTGAAACTACTCATTACCGGCGGCAGCGGTTTTATCGGCTCCACACTGGTTCTCACAGCGCTCGGCCGTGGCCACGAAGTCGTCAATCTCGATGCCCTGACCTATGCGGCCAATCCTGCCAGTCTGGACGCCGTCCGAAATGACTCCGCCTATCAGTTCGAACATGCCGATATTCGCGACAGCGCGGCGCTGGCACGAGTCTTTGCACAACACCAGCCGGATGCGGTGATGCATCTGGCTGCGGAATCGCATGTCGATCGCTCGATCGATGGTCCGCAGGTTTTCGTCGACACCAATGTCGGTGGCACCGCGCAATTGCTGCAGGCCAGCACCGAATACTACCGGCGGCTGGCAGCGGACCGCGCGGCGGCCTTCCGTTTCCACCACATCTCGACTGATGAGGTTTACGGCTCGCTCGGAGCGACGGGCCGGTTCAGCGAGGAAAGCCCTTATCGGCCCAACTCGCCCTATGCGGCCAGCAAGGCCTCGGCCGACATGATGGTGCGCGCCTGGCATTCGACCTATGCGCTGCCCACCATCATCTCGAATTGCTCGAATAATTACGGGCCGCGGCAATTTCCTGAAAAGCTGATCCCGGTTGTGATCCTGTCCGCGCTCAAGGGCGCGCCGATACCGGTCTATGGCCGCGGCGCGAATGTCCGCGACTGGCTGCATGTCGAGGACCATGCCGATGCCCTGCTGGCCATTCTCGAACGGGGCCGGATTGGCGAGACCTATAATGTCGGCGGCGATGCCGAATGCAGCAATCTCGAACTGGTCAGGCTATTGTGTACGGAGCTCGACCGGCAGCACCGCCGCACCGGCGCGTCCAGTGACCAGATCACCTTCGTGACCGATCGCCCGGGGCATGATTTCCGATATGCAATCGACGCCGCAAAACTGCAGGGCGAGCTGGGCTGGTCGCCTCGCTTCACCCTTGCCGAGGGCCTGGCACAGACCGTCGGCTGGTATCTCGATCATGCGGACTGGTGCCGCGCTGCCCTCACCCGGCTCGGCGGCGATGACCGGCTGGAGCGGCTCGGCCTCGGCGCGAAGGGATGACCGCGGAGATTATCATCCTCGGACGCCTCGGCCAGGTCGCCGCAGCGACATCATCCGCTGCGGCCGCAAGCGGACATGCGGTCAGGCATCTGGCGCGCCCCGAAATCGACCTGGCGGAGCCCGGTGACATCGCGCGCGTCCTCGACCCCATCTTGCTGGCCGCGCCGGCGGGCAGCGTTCTGGTCAATGCGGCGGCCTATACCGATGTCAATCGCGCGGAATCCGAACCCGAGCTCGCGCACAGGATCAATGCCCGTACGCCGGCCATGCTCGCCGCGCGATGCGCGCAGGCTGATATCCCGCTGATCCACCTGTCGACAGACTATGTGTATGACGGGAAGAAGGAGGTGCCCTATCTCGAGACGGATCCCGGCCATCCGCTCTCGGTCTATGGCCGCAGCAAGCTGGAAGGCGACGAAGCGATCCGGCTTAGCGGCGCACGGCATGTGGTCCTGCGGACTTCTGCAGTCTTCTCGGGCGGCGGCCAGAATTTCCTGCGCACCATGCTCAGACTCGGAACCCGACAGGATCGGGTCCGGGTTGTGCATGATCAGCGCACCTGCCCGACCTCAGCGGCGGATATTGCGGCAGCCATTATCGCGATTGCGGAGCAGATGGCTGATGCCCGAGACGTGAGTGGGCTCTTCCACTTCTGCGGCGACACATCGAGAAGCTGGGCCGAGTTCGCCGCCGATATCTTTGACGCGGCGACGGCCTTTGGCGAAACCGCGGTCAAGGTCGAGCAAATCGGCTCGGATGAGTTTCCAGGCCCCGCCCGCCGGCCCGCCTATTCAGTGATGAATTGCGATGCGATCTCGCGCGCCTTCGGGATATCACAGCCGGATTATCGGCGTGCCCTGAACCAAGGCGTCGCGCACGCACTCGCTGCACCCCGGCCGCCAGACGCAACCAAAACTTGCTAAATCCGCGTATTTGCGAGAATATGTTCGTCAGTTGTAGTGTGTGCGTGGGGCGTAGGGGATTATGGATATCGTGTACCGGCTGGTCACTTGGGGGCTATTGTGCCTGTTCGCCGGATTTCTCGCCTATGGCGCAGCAATGACAAGCTACACCCTGTTCCGCTTCTACCGCGACGAGTTTGCCAAGCGCGGCAATGCCCGAACCTCGAAAGCCCAGAGTTAGCGCCGCGAAAAAACCCAGAGTTCGCGCAGCGTCACCCTGGACGGCCGATCCCGCCCCCTGCCCGTGAGCCCTGAACGGCCAGAATGGCGCGGCAGGGAGCGGATGAACCCGCTCCCCGTCACAATCCATCATGCCGTCGGGATCAAGCCCAGCCTTCGATCGAATCGAGCAGCTGGACATCGTCGGCCTGAGCGTCGAAGGGCAGCGCGTCGTGGTCCGCCACGGGCATGGCGTCCGGCCCGGCCGTGGAGGCCTGGCTGATGACGGAGACCGATGCGCCCTGGTCATCATTGAGAACCAGCATGCCATTATCGCCCCAGCTCACATCCGGCAGGCGGAAATCAACCAGATCGGCAAAGACTCCGCCCTCCTGCGGTGCTTCAACCGTCAGATCGACATTGTTCGCGTCGGTGATCAACACGCCAAAACCGCCGGCCTGGCCATCAATCAGCTGAACCTGTGCCAGCTCCTCGGGGCTGAGATCCGGCATGACATCATGATGCCCGCCGGCTTTCTCTGCCGGATGAAGCGCATCCATGACGGGAATATCCGATCCCTTGTCGGCGTGCCCGGACAGGCCGACAACGGCCATCGGCGTTCCCGCATCCGCAGGATCAAGCGGTCGCATCACCGCGCCCGGCAAGGCTCCGGCCTCGACGAAGAGCGGCAGGCTGTCCATGCCCCAACCCGCATTCGGGACGAAGCCGCGGAAATTGCCGTCAGCCCCGGCGCCGGCCTGCAACAGGCCGGCCCAGTTCACACCGCTCAATCCATCATGGACCAGATCGACATCGTCGAGCTTGTCGAGCGGGATGAGCAGCGCTGACGGTGTCGCGGTGCCATACTCAATCGTCTCAATGCTGATCAGCTCCGTCACCCCATCCGGCGAGCCGACGCGCAGATCAGTGACAACGGTGTTTCCGGAGCCATTTGTCGTGATCGAATACTGGCTCTGCAGCCCGGAGAAGAACACCGTATCAATACCGCTGCCACCGTCATAAACGTCCGTTCCGCCGCTGGCATAGAAGCGGTCAGCGCCGGCATTGCCGGTGAGGATATTGTCGGCATCATTGCCGATCAGGGTGTCATTTCCGGTGCCGCCAATTGCATTCTCGATCACCGTTCCGCGTGCAATGCCGACATTGCCCCGTCCGCCTTGCAGGCTCGAATAGGACTCGGCGCGCAAATCGAGCGTCTGATTGGCTGCGGAACCCGAATAATCCATCGTGTCCGTGCCGCCGGTATCGACGATGGTGTAGGTCGTGACCGTGGTGAAGGATGTGGCCTCGTAAATCGCGTTTCCGGCCGTCGAATTGAAGCCGTAAACCGTATCGCCGCCGCGAATATTCGCCGCCAGCCCATACATGTTCTGGATTGCGAGCACATCGGCCATTTGTGGCGAGACCACAAAGGCGTAGGAGGCGTCGACATAGGTGTTTTCAGACTGGCTGAAATACGACATCACCGTCGCTTGCCAGGAATCGTTGAGATAAGCGGCATCAACGGCATAGTCCGCGGATCCATTATAGGGTCCGGCATGGCCAAGTCCGAGCGCATGCCCGATTTCATGGACATAAGTCTGGAAGGCATAGCCGTTGATATTGGTGCCATAGGTGTCGATCCATTCGGTGGAGACATTCACTTCGGCAGACTGGATGATGCCGCCGGACGTCACGACCGAAGCGAACGCGCCTTCCTCATCATCGTCGAACACCATCTGGCCGCCGATCCCGACTTCGGAGAAGGTGATCCCGGTCAGGTCCGACCAGAGCGTCAGCGCCGCGCGGGCCAGGGTTTGCCCATCGGCGGTCAGGCCGCCAAGCGTCACCGTGATGGTGCCACCATCGGTCGCGCTCCACTGGCGCGGCTGGCTGCCATTTCCGACCCAATATCCGGAACGCAGGAATTCCGCGATCTGGTCATTGCTGAATTCCTCAAGCGGCGGGGCCGTCTCCAGTCCGACCGTATAACTCCCGGCAACAGTGTCATCCCAGGCAGCCGCCTCCACGTAATACGTGCCCGTCGTGGCCACCGTGTAAGTCAGAAGTGAATTGAGGCCCGGGCCACCATCATCATTTTCGGCGACCAGGTCACCGGCCGCGTCATAGAGACGGACGAGCGGATCGCTCAGCGGGCTGGCACCAGTGCCGTTCAGCGAAATCGCATAGCGTTGCCCCGCCACGAGCTCGACGGCGATCCAGTCCCGGTCGCCGACCACTTCCAGCTCATTGGAGAATGTGCCGCCCAGCGCCAGGGTGGCAGGCGTGGTCACATCCGCCGGCAGGTCGTTGGTTTCGGCGAGATCGGTGACCGTGACCGCGACGGCCAGATCAGTTGTATGGGTGCCGTCCGAAGCCGTGACCACGAAATCATAGACGTTGTCACCGCCAGCATCCGCAGGGGCTTCAAAATCAGGAGCGGTCAGGAAAGTGACGTTTCCACCATCGGGATGGATGGTGAACAGGGCCGCGTCCGCACCGGAGATGGAATAGGTTACGGTTGAAGTCGCATCGGCGTCCGACGCATTCGCGATATAGGCGGATGTCTGGTTTTCCGCGACCTGATTGGTCCCGGACGAGGTGAAGACGGGAGCATTATCATTGAGGTCCTCGACCGTGATCATGACCACTTGATCGGTATTATTGACCCCATCCGAGGCGCGCACCACGATTTCATACTGGTTGTCGGCGCCGCCATCCTCAGGGTTTTCGTGGTCAGGGGCGTTCACGAAGGTCACCACACCCGAGCTCGAATCGATCGCGAACAGGGAGACATCATTCCCCCCGACGAGCGAATAGGTGATCGTATCGAGATCGGAATCGGTCGCGCTGGCGGTATAGGCTGCCGTGCTGTTTTCCGGCACGGATGCATTATCCGAAGACGTGAAGACCGGGGCGTTTTCACTGGTGTCCGTGACAGTGATTGCCACAGCCTGGTCGACAGAATTGACCCCATCCGAAGCGGTGACCGTAATGTCATAGACATTATTGCCGCCCGCATCAGCGGGCGCTTCGAAGTCAGGCGCAACCTTGAAGGTCACCACGCCCGTCGAGCTGTCGATATTGAACAAGGCGGCATCGGCGCCCGATATCGTGTAGGCGATCGTATCCGCCGCATCGGCATCGCTCGCATCGGCGTCATAGGCCGTCAGCGTGCCTTCGGGCACAGACGCGGTCGCGCCCGAGCTGAATACGGGCGCATTATCATTGAGATTCGTGACCGTTATGGCGACCGCCTGGTCGACATTATTGGTGCCGTCGGAAGCCCGCACCACAATGTCATAGACATTATTGCCGCCGGCATCGCCGGGCGCTTCAAAATCCGGGGCGGTCTTGAAGGTCACCTCACCGGTTGTCGCATTGATATTGAACAGGGCGGCATCGGCGCCGCCAGCCAGCGAATAGGTCGGGTTGGTCAGATCAGGATCACTCGCGGCTGCGGTATAGGCCGCCGTCTGGTTTTCCTGGACGCTCGCCGTGCTGCCGGATGTGAAGACCGGTGCTTCATTGACGTTGGTGACGCTGATCGACACAGGCTGACTGGTGGAATTCACACCATCGGACGCCGTCACCACAACATCAAAGGACTGGCCGCCAGGGCTTTCATAGTCAGGCGGCCGGACGAAGGTCACCACACCGGTTGCTGCATCAATCTTGAAGTCGGCCGCATCGGTCCCGGACAGCGAATAGGTGAGCGTCGAATTGGCATCGGCATCGGTCGCAATGGCGGTGAAGGCGGATGACTGGTTCTCCGCCACCGTGAAGCTGGAAGCGGAGGTGAAAACCGGCGCATTGTCGTTCTGGTCGGTGACGGTGATGGCGACAGCCTGATCCGTGCTATTCGTGCCGTCCGAAGCGGTGACGATGATATCATAGACATTATCGCCGCCGGCATCGGCTGGATTTTCGTGATCAGGCGCGGTTTTGAATGTAACCGCGCCGGTTGCGGCATCGATCGAGAAAAGCGCAGCATCCGTTCCCGACAGCGAATAGGTCAGCGCCGTGCCTTCATCATCAGCGGCCGCGGCCGTATAGGCGGCGGTCTGGTTTTCCGCCACGCTGGCGGTGGCCCCCGATGAAAACACCGGTGCCTCATCGACATTATCGACGGTGATCGTCACGGTCTGATCGGTCGTATTGACGCCATCCGATGCGCGGATCGTCACTTCATAGGCATTGTCGGTATTGGCGTCGTCCGGATTTTCAAAATCGGGCGTCCCGACAAAGCTGACGGCACCGGTCGAGGCATTGATCGTAAAATCTGCCGCGTCTGCACCGCCAATAATCGAATAGCTGAGCGTATTGCCATCGGCGTCCGTCGCCGTGGCCGTGTAAACCGTCCCCGTCGAGTTCTCGTCAACCGAAGCCGATGCAGATGAGGTGAAAACCGGCGGATTTGTATTCGGTGTCGGGGTCGGTGCTGGCGATGAGGACGAGCCCCCCCCGCCGCCGCCGGCTGCCAGCCCGCCACCGATGACGAGCGCGCCCAGGGCACCCAGCGCGGCACCGCCACCACCCGCTGCCGGCAGAGCGGCTTCCAGGGCCGCATCGACCGAACCCGCAGACAGATAGACAATTCCGTCCTGAACCACCACATCGGAGGCGGCTATAATGATGGTCTGCCCATCCGCCATCACGATCTGGACCGAGCCATCGGCCTGGACGTGGATGCTGGAAACATTGGCGATATCCGAGGCAGCCTGGAAGCCCTCCGGCGCGCCGGCAGCGTTCTGGGCATTGGCACCGCCCGCCATCAGGACCGCGCCGGCCGTCGCCAGTGCCGCAGCCGCGATCTGATTGCGCGCGCGCGCTGTATCCGGCTTCGTCTCGCGACGTGTGAGACCATCCGCAGGCCCCTGGCCGGAATCGGTGTGGGTCCAGTTTTGATCGGTCATGACATTCTCCCCCGGGTAGCTGGCAATGCTGCCATTGTGCAGGCCATTTGCGCCACGATACCCTGGCATGGCGGCGGTGCCTGCTGTGATTGCACTACTAAATTTTCACGCCAAGTCTCGGCGAACCATCATGTCCGCGATCACGTGAATTGAAGGCTAAACTCTGGAGGCGTGCGGCGTCCAGAGAAAGCTTCCGTGCCGGGACCGAAAAGCGGTCGGCTGACTTGATGAAGGCATGAATTGCGGCGGGCCAATCCGGCCCGCACCTCAGTCGGCATATCGGGGCATGCGCGCGGTCAATCGCATCAGGTCCAGCTTTTGCCGCAACAGGGAAAAGCGCGTTGCGACGACGTCCAGCGCGGCCTCTTCATAGTCCAGGCGGGCATCGATCAGGACCGGCAAGGTACCAAGCCCCAATTCGAACTCCCCGGAGATAGCCTCAAAATAGTCCAGCTGGCTTTCCGCCACGGCCTCACGGCGCATCAACTGGGCTTCCAGGGAGAGGGTGCGGCGGAAGGCGACCTCTGCCTCTTCGCCGAGATTGCGTTGCAAGGTGCGAAGCCCGCTCTCCTCCTGGGAGAGCCGCGCCCGGGCGCGATCATTTCGCGCCCCCAGCGCAGACCCGGTATAGAGGGGAACCGAGACATCGACCCCGACCCGGTCGCGCGTATCCCAGTCCTCGCTGGTGTCGTCATAGACATA